>MAAC01009723.1_pt1 | contig 120452 bp, 96 predicted proteins | sample 1115981 | NCBI WGS metagenome assembly MAAC01 (sample SAMN04961126, study PRJNA320927) | seawater metagenome | isolation source: sample BD02T64 sea water enriched with oil for 64 days | place: USA:Gulf of Mexico | collected 2013-07-27
GGCTATTCAAGCCTTAGCTATTTACATCAATTCCCTATCGATAAACTGAAAATTGATCGTTCCTTCACTAATGCCATGCTGAATGATCAGTCTAGTTTAGAGATTGTGAGAGCTATATCAGGCCTCTCACACAATATGGACATCGAAATTGTGGCTGAAGGTATCGAAACCATAGAGCAGCTCTCTCTTTACCGCGACCTTGACTGTCACTACGGGCAAGGTTTCTTAATTTCGAAACCCCTGCCCGTTGAAAACGTGTATGAAATCCTCGGAACTCGAATGAAGATATAGCTGCCTCTAAATAGGCTCTATATCTCCCTGTTCTTGTGCTGTATGAAATGCGAGCGCGAAATCAGCCATCTCACCATCACGGATCGCGGCACGCATACCGGCCATAAGATCCTGATAATATTGAATATTGTGCCATGTCAGCAAAACAGAACCCAAAATTTCTTTGGCCTTAAAAAGGTGATGTAAATAGGCTCTGGAATAGCTACGACACGCTGGACATCCGCATTTCTCGTCCAGTGGACGCGGATCTTCCTGATGTCGTGCATTCCTCATATTAACCGTTCCCAAACGGGTAAACCCTTGTGCATTACGCCCTGAACGTGTTGGCAACACACAATCGAACATATCGACACCGCGCATCACACCGCCAACTAGATCATCTGGTTTTCCAACCCCCATCAGATAACGAGGCTTGTCTGCCGGCATATTCGGCGTGGTAAATTCCAACGCCTTGAACATGTTTTCCTGCCCCTCACCAACGGCAAGGCCGCCGATGGCATACCCTTCAAATCCGATATCAGTTAGCGCTTCAATGGATTCGTGGCGTAAATCTTCGTAGATTGATCCTTGAACAATGCCAAACAAGCCATAACCATCGCGGTGTTCAAACGCATCTCGAGAGCGTTTTGCCCACCGCATGGACATACGCATACTATCGGCCGCTGTTTTATGATCTGCCGGGAAAGGAGTGCATTCATCAAACGCCATAGTGATGGTCGCATCCAAATCGTTTTGGATCTCCATGGATCGTTCTGGTGTGAGTTCAAACCGTTTGCCGTCAATATGGGATTTAAACGTCACTCCGTTTTCGTCAATCTTACGAAGCTCGTTGAGTGACATCACCTGAAAACCACCGGAATCTGTCAGGATCGGGCGTTGCCAATTCATGAACTTATGCAGTCCACCAAGTTTTTTGACGCGTTCTGATCCTGGCCGGAGCATCAAGTGATACGTGTTTCCAAGAATAATATCCGCCCCCGTTTCACGAACGGCTTCTGGCGTCATACCTTTGACGGTTCCAACAGTTCCAACAGGCATAAATGCAGGTGTACGAATGTCACCATGCGCAGTTTTTACAGTCCCCTGGCGGGCAGCACCGTCTGTTGCGTGAATATCAAATTGAAAGATTTTTTTTGTCATGAGGCCGGATATAACAGCGAACTGTCACCATAAGAGTAGAAACGATAGTTATTTTCGATAGCGTGGGCGTATGCTGACTGCATTTTTTCAAAACCGCAGAATGCAGACACCAACATAAATAACGTGGATTTTGGTAAATGAAAATTTGTCATAAGCAGATCTACCGCCTTAAAGCGATAACCGGGCGTAATAAAGATATCAGTCTCTCCGCGAAACGCCTGAACAATACCATCTGAACCAGTTGCACTTTCCAATAACCGCAAGCTCGTAGTGCCCACAGAAACGACACGGCCACCAGCGGCCCGGCAAGTATTAATTTGATCAGCAGCTTCTTCAGTAATAATCCCAAATTCTGCATGCATCACATGATCATCTGTATCATCAACTTTTACGGGAAGAAAAGTTCCCGCCCCCACATGAAGCGTCGTTGCCACGCAGGTAACACCCTTGGCTTCAATTGCCGTCAATAATTCAGAAGTGAAATGCAGACCTGCGGTTGGCGCGGCGACCGCCCCTTGTTCCCGGGCAAAGACTGTCTGATAATCAACTTCGTCTTGTTCGTCTACGGCTCGAATTGAGCTGATATATGGCGGAAGCGGTATTTCACCATATCTAATCAAACATTCCATTAGCGCTGGGCCTGCCTGAGAAAAGGCTAAGACAACTTCTCCGCCGTCAAGCTTCTGCGACACCAATGCAGTAAAATCATCCGCGAACTGAATAACATCGCCGGTTTTTAGTTTCTTTGCCGGTTTCGCAAATGCATGCCACGTATCCAGAGATACGTTTTTGTGAAGGGTGACTTCAACTTTTGCCATACGCCGCATGCCCCTTAGGCGAGCGGGAATAACTTTGGTGTCATTAAACACAAGTACATCGCCAGCCTTTAGAAAATCTGGGAGCTCCCCAACTTTTCTATCGGTGATTTCATCTTCAACCACGAGCAACTTTGCTGCTTCGCGCGGACTAACCGGACGATCAGCGATCAATTCAGGTGGCAAGGTAAAATCAAAATCGTCTACACGCATATTATCAAACGCAAACGAACGGCTTCCTGTTTAGAAAGCCGTTCGCCCAATCTTATAAAATTATGTGTCGCTTACGCGACGTCGGCGGCAACTTTCATGCTGACAATTTTATCAGGATCATTAACGGAGCCATTCATCATGCCATCACCTTTTTTAATGGCGTGGACATGTTCCATGCCTTCAGTGATTTGTCCCCAAATGCTGTACTGACTATCCAGATGCGGTGACGGTGCAAGCATCAGGAAGAACTGACTATCTGCGCTATTTGGATCCGCAGAACGTGCCATTGAACAGGTACCTTCCAGATGTGCTTCTGCAGAAAATTCTGCATCAAGATTTTGGCCTGAACCACCAGTACCGTTACCCTTTGGGTCACCTGTTTGAGCCATAAATCCATCGATTACACGATGGAAAACGATCCCGTCATAAAAGCCTTCGCGGGCCAATTCCTTGATCCGGGCTACATGTTTGGGGGCCAGATCAGGGCGCAATTCAATGACAACACGTCCATCTTTAAGTTCAAGATATAACGTATTTTCAAGATCTGAAGACATTACTTAACTCCTATTTTCCTGCACTATCGCAGGATCTCATAAATCAATTTTTGCAGCATTCAGCTTTGCAACGCGCTCAACAATCTCTTCTGCTGTGGATTTCGAAACAAATTTCGAAATATCACCGTCTAAGAACGCAATCTCTTTAACTAAAGAAGATGCAATAAACTGATGCTGATCTGATGCCATCAAAAAGACAGTTTCAATCTCAGAATTCAGCCGTCGGTTCATTCCCACCATCTGAAATTCATATTCAAAGTCAGACACAGCCCGAAGCCCGCGAATAATAACACTGGCATTACATTCTTCTGCGAAATGCATCAACAAATTTTTGAACGGTTTAACAACAAAATTCGTATCCGGGAATTCCACAATCATTTTTTCGACCATGGCACACCGTTCAGCAACACTGAACAGCGGGTTTTTTCCCGGGTTCATAGCAACACCAATAACCAGTGTATCCACCAGTTTTGCTGCCCGTTTAATAATATCGTAATGCCCAAGTGTTATTGGGTCAAAAGTTCCTGGATACAGACCTGTACGTTCAGTTACCATGGGAGTGGTTCCTTTAAGACTTGCTACTTCTTCGCTAGCATTCATCCAAACGACATCTAGTACTTAGGTGTCGTCACTATTTTCAGAACTTGGTGTGACTTCTTCTACACCATTTTCCGGGTTAATATCATCTCCGTCTTCTTCATCATCAGATTTTGACTCCTCCAATGCGGTAACGGATACAACTTTCTCTCCCTTGGCGGTCTTAAACAGGGTGACACCCTGCGTATTGCGACCTGCGATACGAATATCAACTACAGGTGTTCGGATCAATTTGCCCCCATTGGTCACAAGCATGATTTGATGCTCAAGTGTAACCGGGAAGGTTGCGACAACCTGACCGTTGCGATCGGAAGTTTCGATGTTGATGATCCCCTGCCCGCCGCGGTTTGTTACTCGATATTCATACGCATTTGTACGCTTGCCATAACCATTCTCAGTAATTGAAAGCAGAATTTCTTCCCTGTCAAAAAGATCTGCATACTGCTCAGGATCAAAACCAGCGTAATCTGTTACGTTTCCTTCTTCATCTGCAGAACGACGAACTTTCAAGTAAGCGTCCCGAGTCTCTGTATCAATGTCAATATGCCCAAGAATAGACATTCCCATAACGCTGTCTTTATCAGCAAGTCTCATACCGCGAACACCGCTTGAATCGCGACCTTTAAACAAGCGAACATCTGTCGCCTGGAAGCGGATACATTTACCGCCTCTAGCAATCAACAGTACATCAGATTCAGTCGTACAAAGCTGCACACCGATGAGTTTGTCATCTACATCCAGCTTCATGGCAATTTTGCCATTTGATTTCACATTCGAGAAATCACTCAAGAGATTACGGCGAACATTACCCTTGGCAGTCGCAAACATAACCCCATAATCGTTCCACGTTTCCTCATCCTCTGGAAGTGGCATCAATGTAGAGATCACTTCGCCAGCTTCAAGTGGGAGAAGATTGATAATCGCTTTACCAAGACTTGTAGGTGAGCCAAGCGGCAAACGATACACTTTCATCTTATACACACGGCCAAAGGACGAGAAGAACAGAACCGGTGTATGTGTATTCACAACGAACACTTGCGTTACGAAATCTTCATCACGCGTCTGCATCCCTGCCCGGCCTTTACCACCGCGGCGTTGCGGCCGATAAGTAGAAAGCGGAACGCGTTTGATATAACCTTTGTGACTTACGGTTAGAACCATATCTTCACGCTGAATTAGATCTTCGATGTCGTGCTCAAACTCATTATCTTCAATACGAGTACGGCGCGGCGTTGCGTATTTTTCCTTCATTTCCAGAAGTTCGTTCTGGATAATGTCGATCAGGCGAGGACGACTAGACAAGATATCCAGATAATCCAGGATCTTATCACCAAGACCCTGTAATTCGTCGCCAATTTCATTCTGACCCAGCGCTGTCAAGCGTTGCAGGCGCAGATCCAGAATGGCACGTGCCTGAAATTCTGAAAGTTTGTATGTGAGGTCAGGGTTAATCGGATATTCTGGATCATCAACCAGACGAACCAAGGCTTCTACAGAATTTGCAGGCCAATCTTTACCCATCAACTGCGCGCGGGCTGTTGCCGGATCCGGTGCTTTACGGATTAACGCGATAATTTCATCAATGTTAGCAACCGCGATCGCAAGACCGATCAACACATGGGCCCGTTCCCGCGCTTTACGCAGCAGGAATTTAGTCCGGTTTGTGACAACCTCTTCACGGAAATCGAGGAAGGCTCCCAGAAGTTGCTTAACATTCATCATTTCCGGCTTACCGCGGTTAAGCGCAAGCATGTTTGCACCAAATGATGTTTGCAATGATGTGAAACGATAAAGCTGGTTCAATACAACTTCAGCGACCGCGTCGCGTTTAATCTCGACAACTACTCGAACGCCGTGACGATCAGACTCGTCACGAAGATCACCGATGCCTTCAACCTTTTTGGCTCGAACAAGATCTGCGATCTGCTCAACCAAACGGGATTTGTTCACCTGATATGGAATTTCGCTAACGATCAGTGCGAGACGATCTTTGCGGATTTCTTCGATATCCACTTTCGCCCGCATAATAACGGAGCCACGACCAGTTGTTCCCGCGCTAATAGAGCCAGACCGCCCCAAAATAACGCCGCCCGTTGGAAAGTCGGGAGCAGGAACATAATCCAGCATTTCTTCTGGTGTCATTTCCGGCTTGGCAAGAAGTGCAATACTTCCGTCGATGACTTCGCCAAGGTTATGCGGCGGAATATTCGTCGCCATACCAACCGCGATACCACCAGCACCGTTTACAAGCAGATTTGGGTAACGCGCAGGCAATACGGTCGGTTCACGTTCAGAATCGTCGTAGTTATTTACAAATTCAACTGTGTCCTTATCGATATCATCGATCAGGCTTTCAGCTGATTTTAGAAGCCGTGCTTCCGTATAACGCATGGCAGCAGCTTTATCGCCGTCCATGGAACCAAAGTTACCCTGCCCATGTATCAAAGGCAGACGCATGGAGAAACTTTGCGCCAGACGTACCATCGCATCATAAATGGCGCTATCGCCATGAGGATGGTACCGACCCATCACATCACCAACCACGCGGGCTGATTTACGGAAGGCTTTATCGGACGTGTAGCCATTTTCGTACATGGCGTAAATAATCCGCCGGTGAACCGGCTTAAGACCGTCCCGTGCATCTGGTAGAGCACGAGATACAATGACGCTCATGGCATAGTCCAGATAGGACTTGCGCATTTCATCTTCAATTGTAACGGGGACGATATCTTTATCGGTCGGAGGCAGGGTTATGTCGTTCAAGGCACACTTCCAGATAGTTAAACGGATCTGAAATTTTGTTTCCAGATCCTGTATTCTCGATACTGTTATCAGACACCGCCATATGGCGTATCTTATGTAACACTTCTACAAGATATTGAGGGGCATAGCAACCTATTGCGCCTGCGAAGGACGCCTTTTAACAAACCCTAGCCGAATAGCCCCTTAAGTCCGCCAGAAACGAGGTGTCAAAAAGATAAGCAGGGTAAAAATCTCGAGCCGGCCTAAGATCATCTCAAGAGATAAAACCCATTTGGCAGCAGAAGGAATATCAGCATAATTTCCAGATGGCCCGATGATCGAGCCAATACCCGGGCCAACATTTGTAATCGCCGCCGCAGAGCCACTGATACTAGCTTCAAATCCGAGCCCTAACGCCATCAAAACAATCGCAAAAACAGCGAAAGAGACAAAAAATATAAAAACGAAACTGGCGACACCAATAAAAACTCCGTCGCTTATTTTTTTCCCTTCATACTTTTCAGTCAGTATACCGTTAGGGAATATCTGGCGCCGGACAATCTGACGGACCATTTTTGCGCTTATGATAAAGCGCATTATTTTGATGCCCCCGGTTGTAGATCCGGTACATCCTCCAGAAAAAATAAGGAAGAAAAACAAAAGCGCCGAAAACCCTCCCCAACTTGAATAGTCAGAAATGGCAAAGCCAGATGTCGTCATAACAGAAACCACACTGAAGGTTGCATTCAATATGGCATCGCTCCAGGCGAATTCCCGCGCATTAACCAGCCAAAAACTGAGCACCACAACAATAAGCAAAATTCCGATACTATAGGTCTTTATCTGTTCACTTGCGAACTGCCGCACACGGATGGCCCGAATATACCAAAGAAACGGAATACTTCCCAAGAACATGAATATAATACATGTCCACTTGATAAGCGGATTTGAAAAATACCCAATGGAAGCATCATGAGTTGAGAACCCGCCCGTCGCGACCGTGGTAAACGCGTGGGCGATCGCGTCGAATACTGTCATGCCCTCCACTTTATAGGCGATAGCACACAGGACTGTTAGCGCGACATAGACCCACAACGTAGTGGAAGCGAGCTTGGCTGCAGAGGGTAGTTCCTTATCAGAACTCTCGGAACTCTCTGTCCTGAATAACTGCATCCCGCCGATCCCCAAAAACGGCAGCATGGCAATGGCGGTCACAACGATACCGATCCCGCCCAACCATTGCAGAAACGCACGCCACATAAGGATGCTGTTTGGCGTCTCATCCAACCCGACTAGGACCGTTGCCCCTGTTGTTGTAATACCGGATGTTGCTTCAAATACCGCATCCGATAGAGGCATGCCGTAAAGATAGAACGGAAGCGTGGCAGCACTGGTCAGCACGACCCAAATAGAAGCTGTCAGAACAAAAATCTGTTTATGGGAAAAAGTGATGGACCCGCTTCGTGCGGCCAACATCAGGCCGAGCCCGATGAAAATAATGACACCGAACGCTTTCAGAAAGGGCTGATCGGCCCCTCGGTTCAACATCTCTATGATTAGAAGAGGAAGAGAAATAATCGCCAGAACGGCGCCATTTACAAAAAGTATAGGTCTCAATTCACCGCCTAAATAGACCACAATACTTGCGATCTACTTATTCCCCGATTTAGTTCTTAAGTGCGATTTATGCGCCCTCTTGAACAGGAGGTCAATTGATTTGCGCTAGACCCGCCATTTACGGGGTGCCTATTACACTCGAAGTTTAAGCGTTTGCACTTTCAACAGCACCAACAGGAGTAGTCTTCACAACACGATTTGATACCATACGTGCATACAGTTTATTGATAATTTTGCTTGCTGTTTTTTCGAAGGCAAATGGGAGAATAGCGTGAACAAATGCGCATAACATCGCCAACAACAGCCAAAACCCGAAGCTGGAAGACATGTGCATATGCTCCATATAGGTTTCGTTTACTGATTTTGGGTGTTCTGTGAACATTTCAGTTAGTTTCGCCATTACTCTCTCCATCACTTAAAGACCATCCACCTTTTTCTTGAGATAATAATAGCAATTCACGGTTGGAATATTTTTCCAAAATTGACACGAGATCGGATTAATGCGAAACAACAGTTTCAAATATCCCCAAATTTATCTGGACATGTTTCATGGATGAAATAGATAAGAGAATTCTAAACCACCTTCAAAAAGATAGCCAAATTCCAGCCAACGAACTTGCAGAACTAGTCGGGTGTTCCAGAACTGCCTGCTGGCGGCGGATTAAGTCTATGGAAGAAGCTGGAATTATCCGGGCTAAGGTCGCCTTGGTCGCCCGAGAGAAAATTGGTCTTCCTGTCACGGTCTTTGTAAATATCAAAACCAATGCACATGATCCGGACTGGCTAAATGAATTTGCGAGCGTCGTCGAACGTTTTCCAGAAATCACCGAATTTTACCGGATGAGCGGTGATGTAGATTACCTTCTAAAAGTCGTTGTACCGGATATTGCCTCTTACGATGATTTCTACCGCCGCCTCATCCAATCCATCCAACTCAGCGACGTCAGCTCCAACTTCGCCATGGAAGAAATCAAATTTACAACGGCATTACCGGTTCGATAGCAATTAAAATTGCAGCACGGTTTCCGGATATTTCTAAACCATTCGAAGATGCATCTTCCTCCCACATCAACTGAGGAGTGAAATGATGCAATTAAATGACAAGACAGTAATTATCACAGGCGCCAGTAGTGGTATCGGTGCTGCAGCAGCAATTATGTTTGCAAAAGAAGGTGCCAACGTTGTGTTGGGCGCACGCCGACAAAAGGAACTAGATGATGTCACCAGACATATTATTGCTGATGGGGGATTTGCGATCTCGCTCGTCGGTGATGTTTGCGACGAAAATTTCAATAAAGAACTCGTTGAACTCGCCATTGGCAGATTTGGTGGACTTGATGTTGGATTTAACAACGCCGGAATGATGGGAGATCAAATCCCCGTCGCAGACATGTCCACTGAGAATTGGCTCTCAACCCTCGACACCAATCTCAACAGCGCCTTCTATGCGGCGAAGCACCAAATTCCAGCGATGCAAAAAAACGGCTCTGGCTCAATTATCTTTACGTCGAGTTTTGTTGGACATACAGCATCGTTTCCGGGAATGGGGGCATATGCTGCGAGCAAAGCTGGCTTAGTTGGACTAACGCAAACACTGGCAACCGAGTATGGCGCGGAGGGTATACGGGCAAATGCTCTACTTCCAGGCGGCACTAAAACCGTAATGGCTGGTGATCCGGTCAAAAATCCGGAACAACGTGAATTTCTTGAAAGTATCCATGCTTTGAGACGTTTGGCTGAACCAAATGAAATAGCAAAGGCAGCTCTTTTCCTGGCCTCAGACAATTCCAGTTTTGTTACCGGCAGTGCCTTCATCGTCGATGGCGGGAATTCTATCAACAAAGTGTAAATGAGGTAGCCGGTACCCAATACAAATAAAAGAGGTCGCAATCAGTTTACTAATTGCGACCTCGTATCTTCGTCTTAAATCAATCTGTATAAACCAGATAGAAGCCAATCATTTTATTTGAGGGCATCCAGAATTTTCTTATCCCCTACCAGTTGGTTTAACATTTTCTTGTAAGCCGCAGGAACAACTTCAAATGGATCACCTACAAATTACTGAACAACACTACCCAAAGCTTCAGTACTTTCAACTATAATATAAAAAACAAATCTATTATTTCGTACTATTGGTGTTTTGGTCAAATTCTTATTACCTCCGCCATACCAGTTCGTTCTTCAATCAGGATTGATTGACTCCCATCAATCAAGTAGGTTGAGGACAAACAAAATCGTTTAAGGGAGATAAAAAAATGAAATTCACTACATTCTCACGTCGTGCCGTGATTGGCGCGGTTGCAGGTTTTGCAGCACTGTCCGGCTTTGCTGCATCCTCTATCGCTGCTGACAAAATCACAGTTGGCGCGCTGCGCTTTACGTCTCATTCCCCAACTTTCATTGCTTTTGAAAAAGGATATTTCAAGGATGAGGGTCTAGAGGTTGAACTTAAGTTCTTCCAAGCGGCACAACCAATTGCCGTTGCTATTGCATCTGGCGATATTGATTTTGGTGTAACGGCCTTGAGTGGCGCTTTCTACAGCCTTGCAGATAAAGGCGCGCTGAAAGTTATTGGCGGCCTGATGGCTGAGAAAAAAGGTGCGCCGGGCAACATGATCCTCGCATCTAACAAAGCCTATGAGGCGGGCCTAAAAACACCTGCTGATCTTAAAGGTAAAAGCTGGGCGATGACCCAACAAGGCTCTTCCTTCCATTACATGGCTGGTATCATTGCGAAAAGCAACGGTTTTGCGGTAACCGATATGAAATTGAAACCACTTCAAAAAGTGGGTTCCATGATTGGTGCGCTTAAATCGGGCCAAGTGGATGCTATGGCAATTGTTCCTCATATCGCGTCGGCCCTTGCTCGCGGCGGTGCAGCAAAGATCATTGGTAAAATTCAAGATCTAAGCGATTATCAGGTTACAACGATTTTCACGTCGACAGAGAATACGACAGACAACCGCGATGTGGTTGCGCGCTTCATGAAAGCCTATGCAAAAGGGATCGCCGATTATGATGCGGTGATGCAAAATCAAGCGAAAAACCCAGCAGCAACGGATGCTATGGTCAACTTGATCCACAAATATGTATATGCCAGCAAGCCAATTGCAAAAGCAGCCCCGTCCATTAAAGCCGGTGCGGTTTATCTCAATTCTGGTGCAGCGCTAAACGTTGGTGATGTAGCAAACCAACTTGCATGGTTCCAAGAGCACAAACTGGCACCAGCAACTTTGACAATCGAAAAAATGGTTGATGCGAGCTTCGTTAAAACCATCAAATAATTGTTTGAAGACCTTTGAACGGGCGGCATATTGCCGCCCTTCTTTTATTTAGTGGCTGTATTCATGGACTTGCATCTTAATAACATCTCTCATGCCTATGATAATATTGAAGTTTTATCCGAAATCTATTTTCGAATTGAAGCTGGACAAATCGTTTGTATCATTGGCCCATCTGGGTGCGGCAAGTCCACACTTTTAAGATTTATCGGCGGGCTGGAACGGCCAAATTCGGGTGAGGTTTTGCTAATTGGCGAACCGCCAAAAGAAAGTCTGAACCCCCTCACCTACATATTTCAGGATTTCGCCCTTTTACCATGGCGAACCGTGCGCGGGAATATCAGCCTTGTTCTGGAAGATCATGGTATTCGAGGTAAAGGTGCTAATGCCATCATAGATGACGTTCTGGCGCGGACTAAACTTTCGGACTTCGGTGACGCCCTACCGCGGCAACTTTCCGGCGGCATGAAACAACGCGTGGCCATCGCCCGTGCACTCAGTGTGCGTCCAGCCTGTCTGTTGATGGATGAACCTTTATCTGCACTCGACAGTCAAACACGCGAGCTACTCATGGATGATTTGATAGAGCTTTGGATCCGCGAGAAATACACTGCCTGTTACGTCACCCATAATTTGAATGAAGCAGTACGACTTGGCCATAAAGTTGTTGTGCTATCACGACGACCCGGCAAAATCAGGGAAATCGTGGAAATTGATATCCCCCTTGAGGAACGACAGGAACATTCTGGGCTTTTGCAAGAAAAGCAGAATTACCTTTGGGATTTAATGAGAGAAGAAGCCATGGCGGCGGATCAGGAGTTGAACCAATGAGCGATCAAAAACCTGTCGTTACAAATCCGGTTCCTTTTCGCGGAGGCGGATTTTCTCCAAAGCCCATGAAAATAGTGGCACCGATTTTGTTCGTCATTGTTATTGCTATTTGGGAAAGTGGATCCCGACTTGGCTGGATTAGCCCGATTGTTCTTCCCGCCCCCTCCGAAGCGCTGACCGCATTTTTAGATCTCGTGAATTCTGGACAGCTCACCCTTCACTTAAAAGCCTCCCTACAACGTCTTGTCATCGGCTGGACTGCAGGCACACTGCTAGGCGTTACATTTGGCGTGGCGGCTGGACTATTCACGATGGCCCGGGGCGGAATTGTCCCGTTCGTGGCGGCCATTTTTCCAATTCCCAAGATCGCTCTTTTGCCATTATTCATCATCTGGTTTGGAATTGGCGAAGAATCTAAAGTTGCGACAATCCTGTTCGGAACTTTCTTCCCAACAGTCATTACCGTATACGGTGGTATCGACAATGTAGACCGCGGTCTTATTCGTATGGGCCAATCTTTTAATCTGAACTGGTGGTCAATCGTCTGGAAAATAATATTGCCCGGCGCCTTGCCCGCTATATTATCCGGCTTCCGTATCTCTGCTTCAATTGCCATCATTCTGCTTGTCGCCGCAGAAATGATCGGCGCAGAGTATGGTATTGGCGCTTATGTTCTTTTGGCTGGAAATCTGATGGCTATGGATCAATTGGTGGCTGGCGTCGCCATGCTCTCCGTCCTTGGGCTTACAGTAAGCTGGATAATCGGACGTGCTGAAAAATACTTCTTGAGATGGCGTGTTTGAGATCACTTGACAGTTAAATACCCCCGTGAATAGAATATAGAGTGCATTTCTTGCGTGCACCCTATCCGCGGAAAGGGCCAAGCCCAGCAAGAGGACAAACAACACACATTTCAATACGAACTCTCTACGTTTGGCGGATGCGGTAGATAAGGAATTCGTATGCAAAAAAACTTTGGGGCGCCCGTCGTGGGCCTAAACCCTTCTTACACGCCCAACATTTCGAACTTGCAAACTGGATTTGCATTAGAAGCTGAAAAGCTGTTTGTGGATTATCAGGCAAGTCAAGAATATGCAGCTGATCTATTTAACACCCTTCATCCAAGAGCGGGACAGCCAGAATTCGTTCCAGAGCTATTAGACGCTCGCCAAGTTATCTTGTTCAAAAGTATGCGAGGACAGAAACTTAATCTGGAAAAGCTCAAGAAGGAGGCAAAATCCCTTCTCAAAGCTATAAAAGCGAGTGAGAAGCTCGCCGTTCACCGAATTACAACGAACCATCCAAAAATACAGGTAGGAGCAAAAGAACTAGAAGATCTTAAGCTAACGGACATTCAACACGTCCTCGCCAGAGAAAATGGGTTTGATAGCTGGCCAAAGCTAAAGCATCATCTGTTAGATTTGGAAACTACAGCCCGTTTCATTGCATCTGGTGGTAAAATCGATACACCAAAAACAGCCCATATCCGGTGCGGAAATGACATCGGAAAGTTGCTTGAACTAGCTGGTTTTCAGGGCGATTTTCACGAAGTTATTGACCCCTTTGCGATCGGGCCGGTTTTCCCACGAAAAACGGGAGAAAAGGCGCTTGCAATACGGGGGGCATATATCGATGGCATGCTTGGAGAGTATTTGCCACCCGAAGAAAAACGATCCCTTTTCGAGATATCAGTAAAAGAGCAAACATTTCTTGAAAGCTTGCCGGCAAATTATGAAGAAGTAACTTTATGGTTTGAACATGATGCATTTGATCAGTTATGTCTCGCTCACATTATGCATCACATGGCGGAACAGCCCCTGCCCTTGTCCTTTGATCTAACTCTTGTACAAGTGGATCATTTTCCAGGCGTAAAACGTTTTTTGGGGCTTGGTAACTTGGGCCCTGAACCTGAAGCCATAAGTCTCCTTTATCAACAACGACTTGAGATCACGCCTGCAATGATCGCCTTTGGAGCACGGGTTTGGGATGCGTTTACAAGTAGAAATCCGATTGATTTGTGGAGGCTCGTGCAGGAAACGAATGTACCACTCCCCCTTATGCAAAATGCCATGCGTCGCATGTTAAGCGAGTTACCTGAACTCAAATCGGGATTAGGCTTTACGGAAATGCTGGCGCTTACAATACTGAAGAAGGAAGGGCCGCTCGCGGCAAGGCGGGTTTTCTTATTCCTCCTCGCGGAACATGATCCTCAACCCTATCACGGTGACATTATGTTCTTCGGCGTTTTAAAAAATCTTTGGCAAGGTGAGAGACCTGCAATAGAGATCGTGGGCGAGATCAACGCCCCCGGCCCAGCGAAAGAGATTGTAAAGCTTACTGAATATGGAGAGCAGTTGCTTGCAGGAGACGCCAACTGGCTTGCGGCTAACAAAACGACGAGGTGGGTCGGCGGCGTCGAGATCAACAGTCAATTCGAAAAGAACTGGTTTTTTGATCCCGAAACCGGACCGGTATTGCTAGATTAAGTCACCCATTTAACTTCATGGTGAAGCGTAAAAGCACCAAGACGATGTGTAATTTCACTCGCAATGTCTTTACGCTCCGCCCCCTGAACGTAAACATATGCCGTTAAGCCATAGGCTGGACTGTTGTCCATTTTTATCTCAAAATCAGCATCTAAATCAGCCAGAACAGCGTCAAAGACTTCGCGGGCTGCCATTTCACGAAGGGCTGGTTTAAAGATTTTACCAACACCTGTGAGCGGCATAGTCTCTAACAGATGGATCTCTGCCGGATTTGCAGCCCGCTCGGTAATTCGCTCTCTCGCGAAATCTTTGAGTTCTTCCACTGTTGCTGTCATGCCGGGTTTTAGCTGCACATAAGCTATGGGCATTTCCCCTGTGTAGTTATCGGGACGCCCGATGGCCGCCGCGAGTTCCACAGAGGGGTGTTCATGCAAAGGTTCTTCAATTAACGCAGGATCAAGATTGTGACCGCTTCTGATAATCAGATCCTTAGCGCGGCCTGTCAGCCAAATATATCCGTCGTTATCAATACGCCCGAGATCTCCAGAATTGAGCCAGCCATCAGCAACAAAAGCATTTTTATTATGTTGTTCCTGCACGTAGCCCGGCATAATACAGGCTCCCTTCATAACGATCACGCCGATTTCGTCTGTGTCCGCGTCCCTAAGAAAATCACCCTTATTATCCAAGTGGACTGCCTTAATCTGCGTATAAGGCTGACGCACGCCGATCGATCCAAATCGCGGTGCGGCATCACGAGGCATAAAGGTTGAATATGACGCGACCTCTGTCATGCCATACCCTTCCATCATGGGAACACCGCTCAACTCTGTAATAGCTTTCAAGACTTCAACCGGTGTGGCGGAACCACCCGTAATCCCAATTCGTAAGCTGCTAATGTCGGCGCCGCCAACAGGAATGTTTAAGAGCGCAGACAAAACTGTCGGAACCGTTCCCAGTATTGTAATTCCAAATTTTTCAATCAAACGCCAATAATTACCAATCAGTAACGGGTCCCGATATCCAAGTGGGCTAATAATGTGAATAGTTACCCCAGCAAGCAAAGGCACAATGCCGCCAATGACGGAGCCACTAATATGGAATAATGGAAGACCAGCAATCACCTTGTCTTTCTCTGTTTGTCCAACGATGTAAGCCGTTGAAGTTGCCTGAATAAGCTGCATGCGATTGGTATGGGGAACAAGTTTTGGAACACCCGTTGTACCGCCCGTATGATAATAACCGATCATATCATCCAGGCCGCGAAGACGAAGGTTTGCGATTTTATCTGAAGGTTGTTTAGCGAGTTCATCGCTGAAAGAGCGTATTTTTTCGCCATCGCAAACACTGCCATCACCGGTTACAAATACAGCCTTCAAATCTGGCATATGGTCAATCAGGTAACACACTTTTTCCCAAATTTCCGGATTTTGATCAGGGCCAGGTGCTACCAGAATTTTTGTATTAGCCGCCCGCATAATGCCATGGATATGCATTTGTGCCAGCATCGGATTTACAGCATTTACGATGCCAACAGATTCCGCGCCCAATAAAGTAAAAAAAGCTTCTGCTGATTGAGGCAACAAGGCCGAGACAGTCTCACCGTCTTCAAGTCCAGCAGATAAAAACATATTTCCGGCCTGGTTGGTGCGCGCCAACAGGTCGCTGTAACTATAGCTCACACTTTCCCCCAAAGGATCTCCATACGCCTGAACAACAAGAGCCGTCTTGTTCGCAAACTTCCTGGCGGCGTCACAAAACGCTTTATAAATGGTTTTATGGTGAAGCCATGTGTCTAATGGTTCTTGTTCAAATTGAACAACATCATCAAGCCCGCGAAACGGCACATCCAGTTTTGGCGTCTGCATTTTTATCCCCCCATTTTATCTTTATAAATGCAGTATGGACGGGGAATTTGAATTTTAAAATACTTGATTTAGATAAGTGGCATACAATTCTAAGCTGCGGGCGAGGGTTCAAGCCAGATGTCTAGTTTTTTACCAAATTCTATTTCAGCGATTACATCGTCTTTATACAAACCACAAAGTTTGAAGGTCACAGCTTGCACAAGGAATGCTAAAACACCTTCACCAAGAATATCAGGATTCATATGGGCGCGTATTTTCCCCTGCGCTTGCAACAATTCAACAATTCTCGATATCAATCGTTGTAACTCACTGCATTCCTCTTCTATTTCCCCGCTCACATTTTCAGAGGTAACGCCTACATAAAACTGGAACAGATTGAAAATTGCTCGTTCCCGGCTTAGTAATTTCAACAACGGGGCCATCGCCGTTTGAAATTCCTTCAGACCAAATGCAGGTTTTTCAGATAATTCAGCTAATACTGCAATCGCCTGCTCGAGCTCTTCCCCCATCAACACCAGAAGAAGCTGATCCTTATCACCGAAATGCGCAAATAATGTGCCCTTGGCAACCCCAGCTTCTTTGACGACTTCTTCTGTTCTAAGGCCTTCATACCCTGATACTGCGGCTTGTTTGCGGGCGACTTCCAGTATTCGGCTTCTGGTTTCAACGGCTCTTTTCTGTGGCTTACGCAAAGGAAATCACTTTCTCAATTTATTTTACTTGTAAATTGACCATGGTCATATTAATTAAAAATGACTGCGGTCAATTATAGGTATTCTAACATGAACTCAAAACGTATATTAACACTTAATGGACACCCTGCCGACAATTCCCTATCAGAGGGGCTAATATCTGCATATCTGGATGGTGCGATTAAAGCAGGTCACCAAACTCGACGGCACGATCTTTCAAAAATGAATTTTGATCCGGATTTTGGGCAAACTGGATACAGTGAACCTAAAGCACTGGAAGACGATCTTGAAAAATTCTTAAGCGATCTTGAGTGGTGCGATCACTTCGTATTGGCATCTCCTCTGTGGTGGGGCGGCGTCCCTTCCAAATTGAAAGGTTTATTTGATCGAGCCTTATTGCCGGGACGGACGTTTGATCCGCGCATCATTAAAAACGGCCTTCCCAAACCATTACTCACTGGTAAAAGTGCTCGTATTTTGATGACTTCAGACACCCCGAGCTGGGCATTTTCCCTAATGTACAATTCAGCAGCGCGTAAACAGTTGGAGCGGCAAATTCTCAAATTTGTTGGCATCAAACCAACTAAATTCTCAAACTTTGCGCCAGTCGGAGAGGCAAAGCCCGTAAAAATTGAACGATGGCTCGCATCAACGCGCGATATGGGCGTCAAAGCTGCATAACCTATCCATTTTCAATTTGAAGGAGGTATGCTAGCAATAGTAAAACCTCCGACATTGGATAAGGCAGTAAAATGAACGATAAAAAAACAGGTGGGTGTTTATGTGGCTCGGTTCGTTACGAATTAAGGGGCGACCCAGTAAAAACAATGATTTGCAGTTGTAAAAACTGCCAACGGACAAGTGGAAGTGCCCTTTCAACAATCGCTCTGGTGAAACGCAGTGATTTAACGGTAACCGGTGATCTCAGAGAATACGCTTATACCGGAGACAGCGGCGGTGCACTTGAAATAAACTTCTGCCCAAATTGTGGCTCGCCTGTGATCCTGAATTTTCCTGCCATGCCTGATATTGTGTCCGTAAAGGTAGGTAGCTTCGACAACACAGATTGGTATAAACCCGACATCAGCATCTGGAACGAAACGGGTCAAAATTGGGTGCCGGAATATGAAGGGTGTGTAAGCTTCCCAAAAAATCCGGGTTGAACCGCCCCTATTGACAGTACCTCGTAGACGCTTTTAACTGTTTTTACAAAAATAACAATAATGGGGAAACCACTATGAGCGACTACAAAGCACTCGATTTTGACGTTAAAGACCGTGTCGGTACGATCACAATGAACCGGCCAGAGATTAGAAACGCTTTCTCTGACGACCTTAAAGACGATTTCCTTAAATTATTCCGCGACCTGCAATATCGTAGTGACATTGGCGCAATCGTTCTGCGGGGTTCCGGCGGTGTTTTCAGTGGCGGTGGTAATTTAAAATCGCTTAACGAAAGCGAGCAAACACCCGTTGAAAAGAGACGGCGGATCCAAAGTCTGCATGACTGGTACCAGCTCTATTTCAATCTGGAAATCCCCGTTATTGCCGCCGTTGACGGTGCAGCTTATGGCGGCGGATTTGCCTTAGCACTTGGCGCTGATTTTGTTCTGTGTTCTGATCGGGCACGCCTCTGTTGCGTTTTCTCTCGTATCGGTTTGGTCCCGGATGTGGGGGCGTTGTTCACTTTGCCAGTTGGCTATGACAAACCGTCCTGTTTTCGCTGAAGAGGCAAAAGAACTTGGTATTGCGATGGAAGTCTATCCATCAGAAACATTGTATGATGAGGCAGACAAACTTGCTCGCCGACTTTGTAAGTCGTCAACAGCAGCACAAGGTCTTACTAAAAAAATCCTCAATCAATCCTTTAATCTGGATGCAAATGCATTGATCGAGATGGAAGCCTCTGCACAGGGCCTGCTGCTTTCAACCGACTATAACGCCGAGGCCCTAGCGAGTTTCGTGAACAAAACACCGTTGGCCTTTAACTGGGAAAAGCTGGAAGATTAAGATATTCGGATTTTTCCAACTTTTTTGTATACCTAATCAGGAGAAAGCGGATGCTTTTTGGCAGATACAATATCTATTTGCCGCTAAGCATCCTCTGCATAGTATTTTTGTGAATTAACTGGGCATCGCCATTTTCCCACATGGCTTTGAATATTTTATTGAGGCCCTCTACCAACTGCTTGTTCCTTTTATGAACCAAATGAAACAGCGGCGCAGAAAAAAGTGGTTGCCCAACCATGCGAAGACCCTGATCCATAAATTTCGGTGAATTTGCCAAAATTTCAAAATCACGTTTAATTGCCACACCAATTTCAAGACGCCCCAACACAATCAGACTGAATAACTGATCGTAAGTATCAACAACGGTTGGATTTAGACCTGCGGTTCCTTTTTCTGCGTATAGTTCACCCCGAATAATCCCGATAGAACGCCCCTTTAAGTCTTGCCATGTTTCAATCGCCAAATCCCCACCCTGTTTAAAAGCGATGCCTTCAATCATGATGGTTGGGCTTTCGAGTTGAACAAGGTTCTCAAAAACTTTTGTTACTCCGTAAATGCGAGCCATTTCCCCATCGAAACCGCCGGCATTCGCCTCAATCAACGATCTACGGCAGGGAAGTTCACTGAATTCAGTTTTAATCCCTAAACGGTGGTAGGCTTCTGCGACGGAATATTGGGCAAAACGGTGCGTAATATGCCATCGGCAAAGCGTAATATGCGCTGTTTCTAGTGACGGTTTGTCTTTATGGGCCGCGATTGCCCCGGTGGTTACGCCTAGTCCTAGGGAAAGACCAAAAATATAAACGGCCATATTACAAATCTGTATATATCTCACAGCACACCACTCCTCAGTTTCGTTTTAAAGAACCTGCTAGGTAGGAAATAGCTTCCCAATCGAAGACTTCAATAGCTTGAGATAAAGTGAGGCAACGCGATTAACTTGGGGATTACCTTTCAATGCATCGTACTGACGTTAATATCGTTCTTTATTGAGTAGACAAATAATTTCAACAGCAATGAGAAGTTTAAGGCCTAGAAACAACAAAAGCCCCAGTTTCCTGAGGCTTTTGAAAATTCAACGTATCTGGATAAATCCTAGAACGGGATGTCATCATCAAAGTCACCGCCGGATGGGCCGCCGCCGAAGCCGCCGCCTTGATTACCGCCACCTTGATTACCGCCGCCGAAGCCGCCGCCACCTTGATTGCCACCGCCGAAGCCGCCGCCGCCTTGATTGCCGCCACTAAAGCCACCGCCACCTTGGCCGCCGCCTTGTCCGCCAGCACTATCAAGCATCGTCAGGCTAGAATTGAAGCCTTGCAGAACAATTTCGGTAGAATATTTCATGATACCGTCTTGTTCATACTGGCGAGTTTGAAGTTGGCCTTCCAAATAAATTTTGGCGCCTTTTTTCAAATAGTTTTCAGCAATACGGCAGAGACCTTCGTTAAAGATAACGACACGGTGCCATTCTGTTTTGTCACGACGTTCACCGCTATCTTTATCGCGCCAACTTTCAGATGTCGCAATACGCAAATTGCAAACAGGTTTGCCATTTTGCATGCTGCGAATTTCTGGATCCGCGCCCAGATTTCCAACCAATATTACCTTATTAACGCTACCCGCCATGTCGTCGTGCCTTCGATTCTACATCATTTAGAAATTTATCCCAACCTTAGCTGGTTGAGGCCCTGCTGACTAGAGGAAATCAACAGCTTTGGCAACAGGGAACAAAATAACAACATTTTTTATAATCGGGCTGGAATTTTCAGGCAATGCACTATAAATTCCCGCTAACTTAATTTGCTCATATTCCAGGTAGCTATACACATGCATACGAAGATCAGTATTCGCGGCGCGCGCGAGCATAATTTGCAGAATGTTAATGTTGATATTCCCCGTGACAAACTGGTGGTTATCACCGGCTTGTCCGGATCTGGAAAATCGTCACTGGCATTCGATACAATTTATGCCGAAGGGCAGCGTCGCTACGTGGAAAGCTTGTCAGCCTACGCTCGCCAATTCCTGGAAATGATGCAGAAGCCAGATGTCGATCATATTGATGGATTAAGTCCCGCCATCTCTATCGAGCAAAAAACCACGTCTAAAAATCCACGATCAACCGTTGGTACAGTAACGGAAATATATGACTATTTGCGGCTGTTGTATGCGCGCATTGGTGTACCCTACTCACCAGCAACCGGCCTTCCCATTGAAAGTCAAACTGTCAGCCAAATGGTTGATCAGATCATGGTGATGGAAGAAGGCAAGCGCCTTTACCTGATGGCACCAATTGTGCGCGGCCGCAAAGGTGAGTATCGCAAAGAATTTGCAGAGCTTCGTAAAAAGGGCTTCCAGCGAGTCAAAGTTGACGGCGAAATTTACGAAATCGAAGACATTCCCGAACTCGATAAAAAAGTAAAACATCATATCGATGTTGTCGTTGATCGTGTTGTGCTCTCCGGTGACATTCAAACGCGCCTCGCAGATTCTGTTGAAACTGCGCTTGAATTGGCTGACGGGCTGTTTGTTGTTGAAGATGCAGACAGCAAAGAGAGAAAAATTTTCTCAGCGAAATTTGCTTGCCCGATCTCAGGATTTACTATTGAAGAGATTGAGCCTCGCATCTTCTCGTTCAATAATCCATACGGTGCCTGCCCTTCCTGCGGTGGCCTCGGCACAGAAATGTATTTCGATCCTGATCTGATTGTTCCGGATGTAACTTTGTCTCTTCGCGGCGGTGCAATTGCTCCATGGTCACGCTCTGCAACCCCTGCCCCATACTATATGCAAACACTTGAATCACTCGGTAAGCATTACGGTTTTGGTGTAACCACACCCTGGGAAGAGCTTTCAGAAGAGCATCAGAAGAAAGTTCTTTACGGGACGGGCGACGAAAAAATACAGATCACTTTTGATGATGGTCTGCGAACCTACAAAACTAACAAGCCGTTTGAAGGGGTTATTCCCAACATTGAACGTCGCTGGCGTGAAACAGACAGCAGTTTTGTCCGCGAAGACATGGATAAGTATCAGGACAAAACATCCTGTACACCTTGTAATGGCTATCGCTTGAAGCAAGAAGCCCTCGCTATCAAAATTGATGGACACAATATCGGGGAAGTTAGTAACAAATCCATTTTGGATGCCCGTGACTGGTTTGAAAATTTGTCAAATGTGCTGTCCACCAAGGATAATGCTATTGCGGAACGAGTGCTTAAGGAAATCAACGAGCGGTTAGGCTTCCTTGTCGATGTGGGCCTCGAATATCTCACGTTGTCTCGCGGTTCTGGTACGCTTTCCGGCGGCGAAAGTCAGCGTATACGTTTGGCGTCCCAAATTGGTTCAGGGCTGACAGGCGTTCTATATGTTCTGGACGAGCCCTCAATTGGACTACATCAACGTGATAATGCCCGCCTTTTGAAGACGCTGATTAATCTTCGGGATCAAGGAAACTCAGTCATCGTTGTTGAGCATGATGAAGAAGCCATCATGATTGCAGATCATGTAATCGACATGGGCCCGAAAGCGGGTAGCCATGGCGGCCGCCTGATCGCAGAGGGAACTCCCGCTGACATTATGGCCGTTGAAGAAAGTATCACCGGCAAATATTTGTCCGGTGAAATGGAAGTCCCTCTACCTGCCGTTCGCCGTAAAGTAACTGATGCCCGCCAGATTAAGGTTATTGGTGCGCGCCATAACAACCTGAAGCGCGTGAACGTGAATATTCCTCTTGGGACCTTCACTTGCGTAACAGGCGTTTCGGGCGGCGGCAAATCCTCGTTGATTATTGAGACGCTTTATAAAGCAATCGCGAAGAAACTGAATAACAACCGCAACCACCCTGGACCACATGATCGCATCGAAGGCATCGAATGGCTGGATAAGATCGTCGATATTGACCAAAGCCCAATTGGACGGACGCCTAGATCTAACCCTGCGACATATACTGGCGCCTTTACACCTATTCGAGAGTGGTTCGCTGGCCTGCCAGAAGCAAAAGCCCGTGGCTATAAATCCGGTCGCTTCTCCTTCAATGTTAAAGGCGGAAGGTGTGAGGCCTGTAAGGGCGACGGCGTTATTAAAATTGAAATGCATTTCCTGCCAGATGTATATGTTCAATGCGACGTATGTTTAGGCAAGAGATATAACCGCGAGACTTTGGATATTTCCTTTAAAGACAAGAACATATCCAACGTTCTTGATATGACGGTTGATGAAGCTGCTATCTTCTTTAAAGCGGTTCCTTCTATTCGAGAAAAATTTGAGACCCTGCAACAAGTTGGGCTTGGATACATTCATGTTGGGCAGCAGGCGACCACACTTTCTGGCGGTGAAGCACAGCGCGTGAAACTTGCAAAAGAACTTTCTCGCCGGGCAACGGGCCGGACACTTTACATTCTTGATGAACCGACAACAGGTTTGCATTTCGAGGATGTTCGTAAATTGATGGAAGTTTTGCAGGCGCTGGTAAACACAGGTAACAGTGTTCTTGTGATCGAGCATAATCTTGAGGTTATCAAAACCGCTGATTGGGTAATTGACATGGGGCCAAATGGGGGTGACACAGGTGGATATCTGGTAGCAGAAGGAACACCTGAGGATGTAGCGAAAGTAGAAGCGAGCTACACAGGACAGTATTTGAAAGCAATTCTGGAAAAGCGCCCTGCTGTTAAACAAGCACCCAGCAAAAAAGATTTAGAAAATCCCAAGGTGGCGTAACGCCCCTTTTGAAAGAGTAAGTTATGACAACAGCAATGGATCCTGTACATGTGATTGGCGGCGGGCTCGCCGGCTCGGAAGCTACATGGCAACTTGTAAGCCAAGGCATTCCAGTAATTTTACATGAAATGCGTCCTGTACGTGGAACGGATGCCCATATCACGGAAAATCTGGCGGAACTGGTGTGTTCCAACTCCTTCAGATCCGATGATGCGACAAATAGCGCTGTCGGCATTTTGCATCAGGAACTTCGGGATCTTGGTTCCATCATTTTTGAATGCGCAGATACACACAAAGTTCCTGCGGGCGGGGCGCTAGCCGTTGACCGTCACGGCTTTTCAGCTGCGGTTCAGGAAAAGCTTGAAAACCACCCACTTGTCACTGTTGAACGCGAAGAAATTGTCGGCCTTCCCCCAGAAGAATGGGGCAGCTGCATAATCGCAACTGGCCCTCTAACTTCAGCTGGACTTGCTGAAGCCGTACACGAAGCAACTGGTGCTGACGCTCTGGCGTTTTTCGATGCCATTGCGCCGATTTTGTACAAGGACAGTGTCAATTTTGATAAGGCGTGGTTCCAGTCTCGTTATGACAAAGGAACGGGCACTGATTATATCAACTGCCCAATGACAGAAGAACAGTACAAAGAATTCATTCAAGATCTGAATGATGGCGATAAAACTGAATTCAAAGAATGGGAAAAAGATACCCCGTATTTTGATGGCTGCCTTCCAATTGAAGTAATGGCCGAACGTGGTCCCGAAACTCTGCGCTATGGTCCAATGAAGCCCGTTGGCCTAACCGACCCTAAGAACCCAACGGTAAAGCCATATGCAATTGTCCAACTCCGTCAGGATAACAAGCTTGGAACTTTGTATAACATTGTAGGGTTTCAGACAAAACTGAAGTATGCAGAACAGAACCGTATTTTCAAAAAAATTCCCGGCCTCGAAAACGTTGAATTTGCACGATTGGGTGGTTTGCATCGGAATACATTTATCAACAGCCCAAAAGTTCTGGATGAACAGTTACGCCTAAAAAATCTACCCCGCCTCCGTTTCGCCGGTCAAATTACAGGCGTTGAAGGATATGTGGAAAGTACCGCCATTGGTATGCTTGCTGGCCGTTTTCTTGCTGCGGAAAAATTAGGGACCGACTTTTCAATACCTCCAATCACAACGTCTCTTGGCGCACTGATGAGCCATATCACAGGAGGAGCTGACGCAAAAACATTCCAACCAATGAATGTAAACTTTGGCCTTTATCCTCCTCTCGACGTGCGAGTGAAGAAAAAAGAACGTAAACAAGCGTATGCGATTAGAGCAGCTAGTGAATTTTTAAAATGGCGCGAAACATTAGATAGCGGTCATTAATCGAGAATGAATACCGAGAAATTGGGATTTGGTAACCATTTGGTTACTATGTCCCTTTACTCTCTTATCCATATTTAAATGACGTATAAACTCTTTGCTTTCATTATTGAGTGAACCGAAAACTTGGACATCTGAGAATAAATGGCTGACGCAGAAACTACAGCATCTGGAAATAAAGATGGCGCTGACGAACTCAGCTCAAGTACGCACTTTGCGTTTCAGCATAAAATATTTGGTGTGAAGGGCGCGTATTTCAAACTCACTCCTGACTCTCATGAACCTGCCTTCTATGTAACACTCGGCGAGATCAAAGGCGCTATTCCTGTACGCTCTATTTGTCAGGAATTCGGAATTGAGGATGAAAGTGATGACGCTCAACTTCTTCGTACGGTCAGTGGTTCCTTAAAGTTTGTAAAAGAGATTTATCCTAACGACTCTATCCCTACGGAACTTCTTGATGGGAGCGCATCCTGGACAATTACAGAGGGCCACAAGGATATCGCGCGCGGCCGCATCACTATGCAATTGATTTCGTGGCTATCTGGCAGCGAAGAAATCATTACTAATTCAGGAGAATTGGAAGCGATTATTGCGGATCCCCAAACAAAAACCAGGGTACAAGATGCGTTTAAGGAAATTGCTAAAAAGCTTGGTATTACAAAAGACGATGTGGTTGAAAAAGTGGACGATGTTATTCGTGAACTTTCCTATATTGAAGCTCTGAGAGATCACTATAGCCAAATCAAAAAAATTAGCACAAATGTCGACCGACTTCAGAACGTCTATCGTCGCGACCGAGGTATGATGGAAGATTTATCTCGCATTCATGCGTTGATTAGCCCCGTTATAAACAAATTCGATCGCAGTTTTGACGAAGTAGATGCGCAAACTTGTGAAGTTCTAACGATCCTCAAAAACTTTGACCCAACTATCGAATTCGTTCGGAAGACACGTGATAATTTACATCAACGTTTCATGATTTGGGATGAAATGATAAATGGCTGGAAAAACCTAGAGCCAGAAGAAAGCGGCGAAGTTGAGCGGCAGCTAAAGAAGACTTATCGTTTTCTTGCCCAAAACTTTATGCAATCGCAATCCTGGCGTCTTGGAAATATGTAACTTTCAAGCAAACAATTTGTATCCGAAAAGCGCGGCAATCTTTCTGGCTGCATTAATATCAAGCCGTGCATCTGAAGGTTCATACTTCACTTTTTCAAGCTGCTTCAAATAAATCCCGCTAATCCCGTTGCAAAGGATGGATGCTTTCTGGCCTTTCCCAATTAGATGAGCCTGCGATTTCGCATGGATAAGTTCCTCTTTTGTAAAATCTGTCATTTTGCGAACTATCTGGGCAAACTTTTCACGGTTATCAGGTTTAAAAACTGTATCCACTGTCATCGAATAATCAGACAAGACCCGTGTCGGCATCAACACCAGCCCATTCTGGGCATGGAATGGGATGGCTCGTAAAATTCCAGTAAGTGCGTAAGCTCTTCCGCTTCGTGCCGCGGCTTCAAGCCGAACCGAGTTATCGTCCCCGCCTAGCGCCCGATAGAGCATCTGATGAAGCGCGCCACCTGTAAGATCTGCATATACAATTAAGTCGCCCTTAGTCTCGATTGGAGAGGGGTCGAGATCCTTGGCTCTTATATCTACCATTTCTAGCATCAAGCCGAAATCGATCGCTTTTACGTTATTCAAGTCATGAAGCGCTTCCACAACTGGGTGGGATTTGGATTTCTTGTTTGACAGGTCCCTGAGAGCATCCCGCCACCATTGCAGCCGAATATCACCGAGAAGAGGTTCTGAGACGGTTTCACGCACTCTCGCAATCTCAATGTTGAACGCTAATAGCGCAAACAGCCCGTCCCGCGCTTCTTTTGGTGCAAACAAACAACTTAACCATCGATCGTAATCGTAACGCCTTACGTCATTGGCCATCGGAGAGAGTTCTTTATTTTTGGTCACTATATTTCCACCAGAAGTATGCATGTCATTACAAGCTGTTTCTATTTACCAGAAACTCATTAGAATAATTAAAAAAAATGGATGTTCCGCCACAATTTTTGCTATATATCTTTTGGACAATTTAAAGAACGTCTCAAGCAATGAGACTGCTCATAACTATAACAGCTTTGAACTGTTTCTAACTGGCAAGAGGATAAAATGGCTTACGAACTTCCGGACCTACCATACGCAAAAGACGCTTTAGCACCGCACATTTCAGAAGAAACTCTGAATGTTCATCACGGCAAACACCACAACACATATGTTGTGAACCTGAATAAAATGCTGGACGGTGATAGCAGTAAATCACTTGAAGATCTTATGAAAGAAACTGCAGGCGATGCGTCTAAAGCAGGTATCTTCAACAATTCGGCTCAGATTTGGAACCACACATTTTACTGGCATTCAATGGCCCCAAATGGCGGTGGCAAACCAACTGGCGCGATTGCCGCTAAAATTGACGAAGATTTCGGATCTTACGAAAAATTCGCCGACGAATTCAAGACAGCTGGCGCAACTCAGTTCGGTTCTGGTTGGGCATGGTTGGTACTTGAAGGCGGCAAGCTGAAAGTAACTAAAACTCCAAACGCTGAATGCCCACTTACAGGCGGCGCAGTTCCATTGATCACAATGGATGTTTGGGAACACGCATACTATATCGATTACCAAAACCGCCGTCCAGATTACATGGGCGTCTTCCTTGCAGAATTGATTAATTGGGACTTCGCTAACGAAAATCTTGCAAAAGCATAATTTTCCAAAGCAAATGAACAAAGAAAAGGCGCTCCGATCGGGGCGCCTTTTTTGTGTCATTATCACTCGTTGAGTTTCCAACTGATGCATTGATTTCAAAAATAAATAAAGATAGCCTAGGTAGTGGAAGTTCACTGAAGGATCTCAAATTGACCAAGTTATCATTCAAAATTTTAAGTGCCTTACTTGTGACCACAATTTTCATCGCTGTTCCTAATGCTCATGCTGAGGATTTGCAAAATTGTATCAAAGGACAAGCAGCGTTTAACGCCAAACAATATGATTTGTCTACAACATTCTATACAGCATGTATTTCATCCGGAAACTTGGGTGAACACTACAAGGCGATAGCCTATCAAATGCGCGGAATTGCCTATAGCCGGCAGAATAAAACAGATAACGCAATGAGGGATTTAAACGAGGCCCTAAATATTCGTCCGAAGAACGCAGAAACCCTGGGTGAAAGAGGTCAAGCATGGGCAATAAAAGGTAAATATGAAAACGCAGTCAGAGACTATTCTGCCTCATTGGAACTGAATCCAAAGGACATTGGGACCGCGTTGAATCGTGGCTTGAGCTATGAAGCACTTGGACGTGTACAAGAGGCAATCCTGGATTTCAAGGCGGCGTATGGCATGGGTTCTCGCTGGAAACCCATGTTGGATAAGCTCAAAAAGTACGCATCAGCGTCGTCTCAAAAAAACAAATACCAAGTAACTTGGAACTTGCCGGGAAATTTCCATTTAGTGCATAAAGACGAAAACAAAATGCAGACGATATACCAGTATACACCGAAAGGTGAAACTGTGAAAAATTGGGGACAAATGATTACCTTGGGGGTTTTAAGGTTGGAAAAACCTGTTCTCAATATTGCTAAAGTTCATTTAAACGCAACACTCTCTGGTTTTCGTGCACCTTGCGCTTCCTCAGAAGTGCTACAGATCAAACTAGCTGCAACAGAAATTCCATCAAATGTGGGGGCAGTATTATGTGACGGCCTAGACCAATCGAAGGTACCTAAACATATTTACACGAGAAAGAATGGTTTCATATTTATCAAGAACTTTGAAACACCGGATATGATCTACACTTTTCAATATGAATGGCAGGATAATGCTCTTCCATCGTCTCACGTAAAGAAGTCAGGCTTACTAGAAGACACCGTAATACCTTTGATGGATACAGCTAACGTCATCTATGTGTCTAAGTAGAAAATAAGTGAATATATTTAGGTTAGAGATTTTAAGGAATTCACGAAAACGACACTAAGGCGCTATCAACGCAGCCGCGACACGGCGTTTTTCCAGCAGAAGGACATTATATGTCCGAACAGCCGCGCCGCTGTCCATACTGTCAATTGTGATACCCTTTGCACGTAAAGCGTTGCGGATATCATCTTCAATGAAGGCCATCACTGCGCCACAACCTATAAGCAGGATTTCAACGGCGGGTGTTGCGTTTATGATCGGAGCTAACGCCTCAATGCTTAAATCCTCGATAGACGCAATATTCCACGCAGACGTTTGATCAGGTAATACGATGACGTTACCTTCGTAGCGAACACCGCTAATGCGAAAGCCACCGTCACCGTACGAATTGACGAGCTGTTGCCCCTCTTCTGGTATGCCTGATATATCTTGCATATTACTTACGTATCAAAAGCTTCATCATCGCTGGGTTTAAAGCCGTCTTCTTCTTCATTGTGATGGGTCAAACCAATTTGCAGCAAGATCGGTGCTGCCACAAAAATAGACGAATACGTACCGACAACGACACCAAAGATCATGGCTGTTGCAAACCCGCGAATAACTTCACCGCCAAATATAAACAAGGCAATCAACGCAAGTAACGTTGTCACCGATGTCATAACTGTACGGGAGAGCGTCTCGTTAATGGAAAGGTCGAGAAGGTCACGAACTTCCATTTTCTTGTAGCGTCGGAAGTTTTCCCGAATGCGGTCATACACCACTACCGTATCATTGATGGAATAACCCACAATGGTCAGGATCGCCGCAATAGATGCGACGTTAAACTCGATACCGGTAATGGCGAACATTCCGATAGTCAGGATCACGTCATGGACAAGTGCCCCGATAGCACCAACGGAGTAGTGCCACTCAAAACGCAACCAAATATATATCAGGATCGCTACAACCGAGACCAGAACCGCTAGAATAGCAGTATCCACCAATTCAGCAGAAACCGTTGGTCCAACGAATTCAATACGGCGATAGGAAATACCCTCTCCATTATCCGCAGTAAGTTGAACTTTCACTTTTTCAACAGCGAGCATTTGCGCCTTGCTGTCACCTTCCTGACGTTGAACACGGATCAGGATATCATCAGGTGCACCAAATGTTTGCAAAGAGACTTGCCCAAGGCCAAGTCCGCCCAAAGCACTTCGCATATCACCAAGGTCAGGGGCATTTTCAAAGCCCGCCTCGATCATGATGCCGCCTTCGAAATCGATACCTTTGTTAAGGCCCGGTCCAAAGAACATAAACGCCGACAAAAGGATCAACACAGCGGATATACCGAACGTGATGAACCGATATTGAAGGAAAGGAACCTTGGTGACTTCAGGAATGAGTTTAATCTTCATGGTATCCCTCCCCTTAAACGTTAAGGGTTTTCGGGCGAGTACGCTGCGCCCACAAACTAATAAGCATCCGTGACAGCAAAATTGCTGTGAACATTGAACACATAATGCCAATGCCCAGTGTCACCGCAAAACCTTTCACAGGACCAGATCCCATGACGAATAGAATAACCGCCGCAATACCAGTGGTAACGTTCGCATCAACAATAGTTGTAAATGCCCGTTTGTAGCCACTTTCGATAGCATTAAATGGTGTTTTTCCGTTTCTGGTTTCTTCACGAATACGTTCGAAAATCAAAACGTTGGCGTCCACAGCCATACCGATTGTCAAAATAATACCGGCAATACCTGGCAAGGTGAGCGTAGCGCCTAGAACTGAAAGCAAGGCACCGATCAGGAACATATTCATGGCAAGCGCGATATTCGCAACCAACCCAAACAAGCCATAAACAACTATCATGAAGACCGCGACAGCTACCAAGCCAATGATACCTGCAATTTTACCAGCCTCAATAGAGTCTGCACCAAGATCGGGTCCAACTGAGCGTTGCTCAAGAATGTTAAGGGGCGCAGGCAAAGCACCGGCACGAAGGAGCAACGCAAGATCTTGCGCACCCTGAACATTAAATCCACCACTGATGATCGCTGCGCCGCCAAGAATAGGCTCGTTAATACGTGGGGCGCTAACTACTTTACCATCCAAAACAATAGCAAATGGCCTGCCAACATTTTCAGAAGTAACGCGTCCAAACTGCTTACCACCTAATCCATTAAAACGGATAGAGACAACAGGTTGTCCTTGTTGGAAGGTTGCTTGCGCATCTTCAAGATTTTCACCAGAAACCATAATCTGGTTCTTAATGACGTATGTTCTACCTTCTTCATTCAAAGACGGAAGTCGTTGAGATCCGGGAGGAACAGAACCGCTTGTTGCCGACCCTGACAAGTTCACCAAATGGAATGTCATTTGCGCTGTTTGACCAAGCAGATCAATAATACGCTGGGGATCACCAAGGCCCGGTAATTGAACCAGGATCCGATCTGCACCTTGACGCTGAATGGTAGGTTCATTAACACCGGTTTCGTTCACACGGCGGCCAACGATTTCGATAGATTGAACAACGACAGCGCCGATACGTTCACTAATCGCTTGTTCACTTGGGGTCACTGATGCCTGACTGCCATCTTCGCTAATCTCGATAAGATGACTACGTTGTCCCGTCGGCATCATAACAGCGATTGGCAACAATGCCTGCCGTGCGGCTTCCCTGTCGTCTCCACTGCGAAGTGAAAAAGTCACAGAGTTTCCAGAAACCTTGAGGTTTCTATAACCAATACGTTTGGTTTTGTCTTCTGGCAGAAGGCTCGCTCGAACCGTGTCTTTCAGACTTAGCAGCATTTTCTTCTGGATATCTTCGGTGTCTACCTGCAGGAGCAGATGAGAGCCTCCCTGAAGATCCAATCCAAGATTGATATGCTGATTGGGTGCCCATTCTGGCAACTGTTCCAGCATCGATTTAGATACAAAATTGGGGATGGTATAGACCACACCAAGAAGGCAAACTAGCACAACAAGGGCAGCCTTCCACTTAGGGAAGCTAATCATGGATCAATCCGTTATTTCTTTTTGAGAAACCCGAGCAAGCCGCCGCTGGCTTTAGCTGTGTCTTTTGTCGCTGCAGCTGCATCAGCAGGCTCAGTTTTGCCGCGAACTTCTGTCAGTGTGGATTTAACCACATCTACACGGACTTCTGGCGCAATCTCAACCTGAACCAGGTTGTCATCGCGAACTTTAGTAACTTTACCAGCGATACCGCCAGCTGTTACAACACTGTCACCACGACGCACGCCTTCAACCATTGCACGGTGTTCTTTAACGCGCTTTTGCTGTGGACGGATAAGCAGAAAATAAAACACCACTCCGATAAGGACTAGTGGCATCATTTGTGCAATTTCCGGGCTCATTCTCTTAATCCTTACTCTACGCTTAAAATACAAGCGTTTCTTATTTGATCTATAGCAGCAGAAGCTGTTTTCTTACTGCCAAAAAAATTACGAACGACTGTTATAATAGACCTGTCTTCCATTGCAACAGCAAAGTATCTACCTGAAGGATCAGGACTGGTGCCCTTCCTCCACTAATTCAGTCTTAAACACATTTTTGACTATGTTTTTTTGTTCAGGAATATAGATTGGGTTTCCCGTAACAAATTACAATCGTGTGTCATGGATAATAATAAAATACTTGAACAACTCACCCGTATTGCAGATGGTCTGGATCGTTTAGCCCCTGCCCCATCAATCGAACCTGATCTTGAGGGCGGCACCGCCTTTGTCTGGAATGCAGAGAAAAATGTCCTACGCCCAATTCCTCGTGTCAATTATGTAGATATGGGAATGCTTAAAGGGATTGACCGCGTCAAAGACATCCTGATTGATAATACTTTAAGGTTTGCCAAAGGTTTTCCCGCCAACAATGCGCTTCTTTGGGGGGCACGTGGTATGGGAAAAAGCTCTCTTGTGAAAGCAGCCCATGCCCTTGTAAACGAGGACCTTGAGGACAAATTGGCATTGGTGGAAATTCACCGCGAAGATATCCCGTCCCTCCCCGATCTAATGCAAACGCTTCAGCGATCAGATCGGCATGTGGTTTTGTTCTGTGATGACCTATCATTTGATGGCGATGACGACACGTATAAATCGCTAAAAACTGTCTTGGACGGTGGCTTGGAAGGAAGACCTGAGAACGTTATTTTCTACGCAACCTCCAATCGTCGGCATTTAATGCGTCGTGACATGATCGAGAACGAGCGGTCCACAGCTGTTATGCCGTCAGAGGCTATTGAAGAAAAAGTATCTCTATCTGACCGTTTCGGGCTGTGGCTGGGCTTTCATAGCTGTTCTCAAGATGAATACATCGATATGATTCGAGGATACGTAAGCCATTACAGCATCCCTATTTCTGATGAAGAGCTGGTAAAAGGGGCCATCGAATGGACACGGACCAGAGGATCCCGCTCTGGCCGCGTCGCATGGCAGTTTGTTCAGGAATTAGCGGGACTGACAGAAACAAAACTCTCCTGATTTAACGCCTGCCTAATAACCTCATTGGATTTTTGGCGGTGCCATTTTTCCGAATTTCAAAATGCAACTGGGCGGTCGTTACGTCGCCCGTTGCCCCTGCCGTCGCAATCACATCGCCCTTACGAACGGTCTCTCCTTTACGCACATTGGTTTGGTCAACGTGACCATATGTCGTCACATAACCATCTGCATGGGAGATAAGAATTAAATTCCCGAACGAGCGCATTTCGTTGCCAACATAAGATACAACACCGTTTTCAGCAGCCCTGATCAGAGTTCCGCTTTTCAACTTGATGTTGATCCCGTCATTATGAAAACCTGTGTCTTTTTTTCCAAAAGCAGAAACGACAGGACCTTTTGCAGGCCAATTGAATATTTTCCCCGAGCGTATCGGTGGTTGCTTGATACTGTAGCGGTGCCTTGGGAGAGGCGGCAAATCCACTACAGAGATTGAAACGCCAACAGGCTCAACAATTTCAGTTGGCGGAAGCGTCGCAACATTCACAGGTTTCTGTTTTGTTTTGATTTCAGGTTGAACCACTCTTCTTACTGGCTGCGGAGCAGAGAGCGGTTCGATTTCAATGCTCTTTCCAGATAAGTTTGAGATTGTAGAGGCGTTATTGCGCGCAAAAATGGGGCGTTCCCTTGCAACTTCAGAAACCGCCCATCCCGTTTTTCCAACAGAGGCTACGCGTATCTCATTTGCACCAGGTTGCGGTATTTTAAGCGTCATCCCTTGCGACAAAATATAAGGGGTTGCGAGTTGATTAAAGTGAACAACCTCCCCCATCTCTACTTCATACACTCTGGAAATGGCATACAAGGTTTCACCGCCCTGAACTCGGTGCATTTTAAAATGCGGAATTTTCACTTGCTGACCAACGCGAATTACGAAGGGCGGTTGGCTGTTATTTAACGCCACAATAGATTTCACAGGGACATTGTGCCGATTTGCTATTTTAGTGATAGTGTCGCCGGGTAACACGGTTACAAAGCGATAAGACAAATCCTGATAATAAAGCGATGGATTTCGAGTAATTTGCGGCGCAGAAATTGTCTTTAACTGTGCTTGCTTGACCGATATAGATTTAGGCGCTCGGCGTCCTTCTTCCGGTAGATATCTGTCATATCCACAGCCAGAAAGCCCACCAAGAAGCAGGCCAAATAACACCATATGAGGAACAGATTTCAGTTTCATTACCATTATAGGTTAAAACTTAACCATAAAACAGGATGATTCGCAAGGAAATTTACTGGATTATACATCACGCAGAAATTCAACTTTCCACTGCAAGCCCTTGAACTAAAGGTACAAATCTAACAGGAATTAATTCTTCTTCTGCGACCATCCCGTGATGATCTTTAGTAATTCGCAAGATGATCTGATCCCCCTGATCAGGCCCTACTGGAATAATCATTACCCCATTATCTCCCAATTGATCAACCAGAGCAGAAGGCACATCTGCGGCTGCAGCCGTCACAATTATGTGGGAAAAGGGTGCTTGTTCTTTCCAGCCTTTATAGCCATCACCCAATTTTGACGTGATATTCGATATTTTAAGAGTATCAAATAAGTTAACCGCATTTATATGCAGGGAACGAAACCGTTCAATAGAATAAACGCGTCTAAACAGCTTTGAGAGTACTGCGGCCTGATACCCGGATCCTGTTCCTACTTCGAGCACTTTTTGACGAAGATCGGGTTTAAGCATTTGGGTCATATACGCCACGATATAAGGCTGGCTGATTGTCTGCCCACTGGTTATGGGCAGCGCAATATTCTCATACGCACGATCGCGAAATGTGGGCGGAATAAATTCTTCCCTTGGCACACGTTCCATTGCAGACAACACACTCGTATTAGAGATCCCCTGACGGCGAAGCTCCATTATCAAACGAATTTTCTGCGTCGCATACTCGTTCACGATCGCACCTGTTCCTTTACGAAAGCTGTTTTGCCAAATCGCTCATCAGCGGATCTGCAGTCAGATTTAGATTAAGCGGTGTAACGGAGATATAGCCTGTGGATACGGCATGCAAATCAACACCTTCACTTGGCTCTCCTATGGATGGCCTGTAACCAAGCCAAAAATAATCAGTTCCACGCGCGTCAACTCTTGCATCAATAAGTAAATTGGAAAGATCTCTCTTTCCCTGACGTGTTGCCTGAATACCCTTCACTTCTTCCACTGGTACTGGTGGGAAATTGATGTTCATCAATGTTCCGCTGCCCCATTCCATTTCAAGAAGATTTTTGATGATTTCAGGAGCCATTTTTTCAGCTGTATCCCAATGAATATTTTCGGGATCCAAAATACACTGACTTATGGCGACAGAACGAACTCCAAGTAAAGTTCCTTCACTTGCCGCCGCGACTGTACCAGAATACAGAACGTCTTCACCCAAATTGCCGCCGCGATTAACACCTGACAAAATTAGGTCAGGCGGGCTATCTTTAAAGATGTAATTGAGCGCCATCATAACGCAATCAGTCGGTGTCCCGCTGACAGAATACTCAGTATCAGAATATTTGTTGATACGGATAGGATCATGAAGGGTTAAAGAGCGGGAAGCACCGCTTTGCTCTTTCGCCGGAGCCACCACGATGACATCATCAGATAGTGCTGCAGCGATCTTCTTCAGTGTCACCATTCCTGGCGCATCAAAACCATCGTCATTACTGAGTAGAATTCTCAAAATTACACCTAATTCCTTTCTTCTTCTTATTATTATTAGTTAGTTGTACCGCGCAATTATGTTTCTGCGCTGATGCTCTCTAATCCGCCCATATAGGGACGCAATACTTCTGGGACTAGAATTGATCCATCAGCTTGTTGGTAATTTTCCATCACCGCGATCAACGTTCGGCCAACAGCAAGTCCAGAACCGTTCAACGTATGAACGAAACGTGTTCCTTTGGCACCTTCCGGGCGATAGCGAGCCTTCATACGACGTGCTTGAAAATCACCGCAAACTGAGCAGCTTGAAATTTCCCGGTAAGCATCTTGTCCCGGCAACCAAACTTCAATGTCATAAGTTTTACGGGCGCCAAAACCGGTATCGCCTGCGCAAAGAACGACCACACGATAGGAAAGTTCCAAACGTTGCAGAATGTCTTCCGCACATCCCGTCATCCGCTCATGCTCTTCCTCAGATTGCTCTGGTGTTGTGATGGACACCATCTCGACCTTGGCAAACTGGTGCTGACGCAGCATGCCTGCCGTATCTTTACCGGCGGAACCGGCTTCCGAACGGAAACAAAGCGTGTGAGCCGTATAGCGAAGCGGCAATTCAGCTTCGGTCAAGATTGTATCATTGACCAAATTGGTAAGAGAGACTTCAGCTGTTGGAATGAGGTAGCTGCCAGTATCCAGTTTATAGAGATCTTCTTCAAACTTTGGAAGTTGACTGGTACCATAGAGTGCATTGCCGCGAACAATCACTGGAGGAGAGACTTCAAGATAGCCTTTTTCTTCAGTATGAACGTCGATCATAAATGCCGCTAGCGCACGTTCCAAGCGAGCGATTTTACCGCTGGTCACAACGAAACGACTTCCAGATAATTTGGCTGCGGTCTCGAAATCCATCATTCCCAGATCAGCACCAAGCTCATAATGTTCCTTGGGAGCAAAATCTAGTGTTGGAGCTGAACCGAATGTTCGAACCTCGATATTATCGGCTTCATCAACGCCTACAGGTACGTCGTCTTTCAGAATATTTGGAATACCGGACAGAAGCTCATCCATTTGAGAGCTTAGTTCGCGGTCATCGGCTTCCATCTGCTGTACGGATGTTTTCAGGGACGCCACTTCTTTGATCAATGGCTCTGCATCTTCGCCAGATGCTTTGGCCTTGCCAATTGCTTTTGCGGCTTCATTCCGCCGCGCCTGCGCAGTTTGCAACTCTGTTTGCAGATGACGTTTCTTCTCGTCCATCTGTAAGATCATCTCAGACATTGGTTCTGCCTTGCGGCGGGCTAGTGCCACATCGAACGCGTCTGGGTTTTCACGAATCCATTTAAGATCAAGCATTTCTTCGCCTGTTAGTCACATAAGAAAACGGTTGGAATGTGTTGTATAAGCGCCCCTGTCCTGTCCGTCCAGAAGCAACAACAGAATGTTTGGCACAAAATCAAACAGTATTGGGTATTTGTTGCTCAAATACCCAATATCATGTGCTGTTAATCTTCTTCCGCTTCAAGTTCAGCTTCTCTTTTTTCCCGTTTTTTCTCAACCAAAAGAACACTCAAGATCGAGATACCATACAAAATGATGATCGGGACCGCCAATGCGATCTGAGATAACGGATCGGGCGGCGTTAAAACAGCTGCAGCAATAAACGCGAACACCACAGCGTATTTGAACTTCGCTTTAAGTCCTTTGGACGAAACAATTCCAACGCGGCCGAGCAAAGTTAGTAACACAGGTAGCTGAAAACAAAGACCGAAAGCAAAAATCAACTTCATCGACAGACTAAGATACTCACTCACTCGAGTTTCTGCCTGAATAGGAAGCGCCATGGGTGCTGAAGGGGTCGGCAAATACTGCTGCATCACCGGAAATTGTGCGATAATCGCATTAAATCCGTCTGAATAGAGGGAAGTGCTCCCGTTCGATTCAAAACTCAATAAAAACTTCCACGCCAAAGGCATAACAAGTTCATACGCTAATGCTCCGCCCATAAAAAACAGGATTGGCGTCGCAATAAGAAACGGAAGAAATGCTTTCTTCTCGTGCTTATAAAGGCCTGGCGCCACAAATGCCCATATTTGAACAGAAATAATGGGGAATGACACAAACAAAGCCACAAAGAACGCAATTTTGATATTTGTGAAAAAGGCTTCATGAAGGCCGGTGAAAATCATCCGGCGTCCTTCAAGATCATCCCCGAAAGCAGCTTCCAAGGGACGCACCAAAAACGCAAATAATTCCGGACTGATGATGTAACACAATATGAAAGCAACTAGAAGCGCCACAACCGAATATACAAGACGGTTACGAAACTCGACGATATGCGACATCAAGGGAGCCTTGCTGTCTTCAATATTACTATCTGCTTGCATCAGGATGAAACTTTTGTATCAGCTGTGGTCTCACTGTCCGCTTCGAGCGAGCCACTAATGGCATTCTCGGTAGGCAGGTCCACATTTTCAGTACTATTATCAGAGGCAGGTGTGTCATCGACGATATTTGGTTTCACATCATCAAACATTTTTGAAAAATCACCTGTTGGATCAACAGCGTCTTCAACCTGCTTTTTGATATTGAAATCATCACCTTGAAAGGACTTCTTCAAATCGTCCAACTCTGCATCACGAGCCAGATCATCAATACCAGTTTGAAATTCACGCGCAAAGCCACGGGCTTTGCGAATGTACTTCCCTATCGTTGCGATAGTTTTCGGTAAATCCTTTGGCCCAATGACCAACACTGCGATGATGCCAATAAACACCATCTCCGACCAGCCAATATCAAACATGGCACACCATTATGCTAACCTCTCCGGAAGGAATAGATGTAAGGACAATCAGCCTTGCGCTGCTTTGTCCTTGTCTTCCGCAGCTTCTTTAGAGGAGCTAACGTCTTTGATTTCTTTTTTGTCGTCTGAGGCGGTATCTTCTTCATTCATACCGCTTTTGAAATTTTTGATACCTTTTGCCAAATCACCAGCTACGCGTGGTAATTTACCAGCACCGAAAATGATGAGCACGATGACGAGGATCAAAATAATCTGCCAAGGACCAATACTCATAATAAAAAACTCCTGATCTCACATTTGTGAGACATAAAAAATAAATTTAGCTGCTGCTCACCTGCGAGGCTCTCCCTGCCACCGAGGATCAATGCAACAATCTCCCATGACCCTATATAACCATGAAACAGCTAAGATACGACAGTTATTTTTGATAACAATGCAGCTATTTTTCTATTGACGCGGCCTTAACCATCTGAAAACAAGAAAACTTGATGTCGGTCAAGAGAAATAGAACAAATTTGCCCTTCCTCAGGTTGCAGAACCGTAGCGGCACGGGCGGTTACCCGACGCCCTGACGGCAATTCAAGCACAATGAGAGAAAACGGCCCCAGGCTTCGAGTTTCAATGGCCTTGGCCGTCACTTCTCCCTCGCCTCTTACAGGTCCAAGTCTGATGGCTTCTGGCCTGATAAGCACTTCACATTCTCCGATATCATGGCGTGCCTCGGCGTGAGGGACCTGACCAAGCTCGGTTTCAAGAATGCCATCGACTGAGGTTGCGGCAACCCGGTTCACGCTTCCGAGAAAAGAAGCCACGAACTCGTCCACTGGCTTACTATAAAGTTCCGCCGGAGTTCCCTGCTGAATGACAGAGCCATCTTTCATCAGAATTATTCGGTCGGCCATTCGCATTGCCTCTTCCGGATCATGAGTCACCAAAAGAACAGTCGTTTTACTTTCTTTCAATATTTTAAACGTTTCTTCGCGCACAAAATTACGAAGTACGGTATCCAGCCCAGAGAAAGGCTCATCCATCAACAATAGCCGCGGATTAGGTGCGAGAGCGCGGGCCAGAGCCACACGTTGCTGTTCTCCGCCAGACAGCATATGCGGATATTTTCCTGCATCTTCCAGCAATCTCATACGCTTCAATATGGGCCCTGCTATTGCTTCACGTTTTTGTTTCGTTTCATCGGAAAGCCCAAAGGTTACATTTCCCATGATAGTCAAATGCGGGAAAAGCGCATAATCTTGAAAGACCAATCCAACACGTCGATCCTCGGCTCCAACAAAATGATTTTTTTCTGCAACACATTGATCGCCGATATAGATCTCACCGCTTTCGGGTTGATCCAGCCCCGCCGCCAGCCGTAATGTCGTAGATTTGCCGCAACCAGAAGGCCCAAGCAGACAAACGATTTCGCCGGCATTAACAGTAAGGTTTTCGATCTGCACAACAAAATCACCGCCGTTTCTGTGCTTCAGATTTGAAATGACCAGTTTACTCATAATCTAACCTTCAGATCCTTGGCCCGGACGAGAACGACCAATTGCCCGGCTTAAAATAATAACTGGAATAATTCCGGCGGCAACAATGGCAATTGAAGGCCCTGCAGCTTCCGCCAATCTTTCATCGGATGCTAACTCATAGGCCCTCACGGCCAGTGTCTCAAAACCAAATGGCCGCAGGATCAAAGTCGCCGGCAATTCTTTCAAAACATCAACAAACACCATCAGCAGGGCTGTTAGTATACTTCCAAATATAATGGGGATGTGAACTCTGAAAATTGCTTTTATCCCGGTAACGCCCATGGTTCTGGCAGCCCGTTCCATATTTGGTGTAATCTTCTCAACACTTGCTTCTACTGTATTCAGTGAAACTGCAAGAAAGCGAACCACATATGCAAACATCAACGCAAACATAGTTCCGCTCAAAATCAAACCTGTAGACACCCCAAAGGTTTCTCTCATGAAACCGTCAACAGAATTATCAACAAATCCAAAGGGAATCATGATACCAACCGCCAAGACAGGACCCGGGATGGCATATCCCATGCCCGCAACGCGCACAGAGATTTTTCGAAGTGAAAAACTGTTCTGCTGGCGATCCTGCCGTTTAGTGTAGACCAGAAACATTGCAATGATCAGTGCAACAACGCTTGCAACAAAAGCGACTGAAATACTGCTAAAGACAAGAGACGGGAACTCACGATTTAAGACAGTTTCGGGATATATAAAACTCTTATTTAGCAACCAACCAACAGGCAGTAAAAATCCGAAAAATACTGGTAGGAAACACGCGGCACTACAAATAATAGATTTCCAACCTTTCAATTTCTGTCGTCTGATGGTTTGGTAGCGCCCACCTGTGTGGTGATACTTTCTCTCCCCCCGGCTAATTCTTTCCAGAATGACCAGAAGGAAAACAAATCCCATCAACATCGCAGCCAATTGGGCCGCCGCCGCAGGTTCACCTAACCCGAGCCAAGTACGATATATTCCCGTGGTAAAGGTATCCACAGCAAAATATTGAACTGTCCCAAAATCACTTAAGGTTTCCATCAGCGCCAAAGCCAAACCAGCGACGATTGCAGGACGTGCAAGGGGTAAGGCAATACTGTAAAAAACCTGAAATGGGCGCCGTCCAAGTGTGCGCCCTACTTCCAGCGCAGCAACAGATTGTTCCAAAAACGCGGCCCGACTAACAAGATAGACATAAGGGTATAAGACAAGCCCCAGCATCAGTGCAGCTCCGCCGACACTACGCATTTGTGGGAACCAGTAATCATTTCGCGTCCAGCCGAATATTTCTCTGAGCAGCGATTGAACTGGGCCTGCATAATCAAACATACCAGTATAGGTATACGCAATAATATAGGCTGGCATGGCAAGAGGCAAAAAAAGCGCCCATGTAAACTGCTGACGTCCAGCAAAATCATACATGGTAACAAACCATGCGCAACTCACTCCGATCAATAAGACCAGCGCGGACACTCCAACAGCAAGGATTACTGTGTTTAGTAGGTAATTTGGAAGAACCGTGGTGGCAAGATGCTGCCAGATGTCGCCAGTAGGAACAAATATAAATCCGACGACGATCAAAATTGGGATCGCAATTAAAAATGCCACAACTAGGGCAAGGCCGGAAACTGATTGTTGTTTCAAACGGGTCAGTAAACGGGGATCGCGTATATAAGGTTCAACAACCGCCAAAAGTCATGTTCCTCAAGACATCAGGATATATCCACTGAATAGGCCCAAAGGTGCCTTATGTAAATAAGAATTATTAGCAGAGAGCTGCGTCAAACAGCCGCGCACCAGCATGAAATGTGACGGAAGTAACAGACAGATTCTTCAAAAATTGGACAATGTTCTAAATGAAATAATGTTATGGGGGAATTTGATGCGAATACTGGTTCTTGGGGCAACTGGATATATTGGAAGTGCGATTGTCGATGAACTGAAAAACAATGATCATGATGTAATCGCCCTAGCCCGCTCCTCAGAGGCTGAAGAAAAGTTACTGGCAAAAAATATAGAGATTGTCCGTGGTGATATTCGCTCTCCGCATAATTGGTCACATGTGGTCCAGAATGTAGATGCAATCATCCATACCGCAGCGACCTTTACCGATGATATGGGCGATGTTGATCTTACGCTGGTTCAGGAACTCATTTCTGCCTGTGAAAAATTCTCCAACAGGTTACGCTTTATCTATACCGGAGGTGTCTGGTTATATGGTGAAACAGGAAGCAATATTGCAACTGAGGACACAGCCTATAATCCAATCAACGCTTTTGCATGGATGATCCAGAACGCAAAGATCGTTCAAGCGGCCTCTTGCTTTGATGCGATAACCCTACACCCCTCTATTGTATGGGACCGTGATGGCGGTGGATTGTCGCGATTTATCACAAGCATAAAAGAAAAAGGACGCGCCGAAGTTTGGGGATCCCTCGAGACCCACTGGCCCATGGTCCATAGAGAAGATCTTGCTTCTGCTTATCGACTTGCCGTTGAAAGCAACCTCTCCAACGATACGTTTAATCTCACAACAGAAGAGGGCGTGTTGGTTCGAGATATCATTCAGAAACTTGATAGGCGTTTTGATGTCTCAAAGGACGCCTTAATCATTCCGGCTGATGATGTCATTACCGGTCAAGGCGATTGGGCTCAAGGTCCCATGCTGGATCAACGGATGAGCGCACAAAAATTTCACGATGCCTTTGATTGGACTGTCCAACACCGAAACGTTCTTTCTGAAATCTAAAGAGATAATCTGTATCGCCTCTCAAGGTGAGTTGCGATACAGATCACTTTGTCTGTTAAGAGCCCAAGCCAACAGTAGCTTTTCGGAAAGTACTCATACGAACGTCTTCCGGAAGATCTCCTAGTGCTTCGATTGCTTTGGCATATGCTGGGCGTGACATGCAGCGATCAAACCACGCCTTAACGTTTGGCCAATCGGCCATATCCCAGCCCACGCGCTCAACCGGTCCCATCCATGCCATAGATGCAACGTCTGCTATTGAATACTCGTCAGCCAGAAACGATCGACCTTCTAACCGTGTATCAAGAACCGATAGCAACCGTCGTGTTTCAGTGTGGTACCGGTTTGTCGCTTCGGGAATCGTGTTTTCGAACGCGGCTGCAAATACAAGCAGTTGACCAAACATTGGGCCCAAGCCTCCCATTTGCCACATAAGCCATTGAGTCACTTCTGATTTTTCTTTCGGATCAGTCGGCATCAAGGTTTTATGTTTTTCTGCGAGATATTGAAGGATCGCACCAGATTCAATAACAATAAAATCGTTTGCGTCATGATCAACCAGAACCGGAATTCTACCGTTTGGGTTTATTTTTAGAAACTCTGGTGTTTTTTGTTCTTCTTTTCCAAAATCCACTTTTACTGATTTGTATTGGGCGCCTAACTCTTCCAGCATGATAAGGACTTTTAGTGGATTGGGTGTTGCTTCAGTATAGAGGGTATAAGTCATATTAACTCCGAGACATTAATTAGCCGACGATGTCGTTTCGTCGATCTTGCCCTCTAAACATAACCACCCATAACTTCACCAGTAGTGCTCAAAAGCAAACACCTACGGTGCATAATTGCACCCATGTATGATTAGAACAGTTCACTGGTTGATTATATTCGCCGTTTGAAACTTGACATCCAAGGTTCCAAATTGCGGATATCGGATAAGCATCAAGCTAATTTAATTCCCTCGTTGACTAAACTCTCTTATGATTGGTGACGCAATAAAGGTTGTCTGGACAATATCGGACGACAATAGTCCTGTTCCCGAAAGTTGAATTGAATTCATATGGATAACGTCAGTGATAAATCGGAGAGTTTAGAGCTTCAGAAAGAGAACCGCCTCCTCCGACAGAAACTTGCGAATGCAGAGCAGAAAAACCTTCTCCTAGACTATCTCGTTGAGAATTCAGAGGATATCATCGCCGGTTTGAATAAAGAAGGGCGCGTTATTTTCGTAAGCCCCTCCATCGAAACAACACTCGGATATAAACCTCACGAACGCATTGGAAAATTATCTCAGGATATTATCCATCCGGATGATCTGGAAAGTGTCGCCCAATTAAGAGACAGCGTCTTCGGAAACACCAAACAATTCAAAATCCAATATCGTCTACGGCACAAGGAAGGGCACTGGGTCACCGTTGAGACTAGCAGTATTGCAACATCTCAAGTTGAGGAAACCGTCCTCCTCCTGAGTTCACGCGACCTCTCTCGCCGCCTAGAATCCCACCGAGAGCTATCGGATCTAGAGAGCAATTTTTCTCAAATTTTCAATGCAAGTCCAGACTTATTGTCCATTTCTGATCTGGAAAGTTCAACCTATTACGCAGTCAATGATACATGGCTAAAATTCCATCACCGCTCGAGGGAAGAGGTAATCGGCAAAGATGCCTCTCAGTTGGGCCTCTGGATAAAACCGTATGATAGGCAGAAATTCATCGACGATTTGAAAGAAAAGGGCTTTATCGAGAATCTCGAAGTTCAAATCGGATCCGAACACGCTGCGGCACGGACCTTTGTCACTTATGGAGAGATAATCAACTTCAACGAAAAGAGGTGCTGTTTCACTGTCTCCATGGATATTACCGAGCGGAAAAAAAATGAAGATAAGCTGCGGCAATCTGAACTCTGGTTGCAGACATTGTTTAACACAAGCCCTGCCCTGACGACTGTCTCAAATCTGAAGACATCAGAACTCCTACATGTAAATGATGCCTGGTTATTGGGATACGGTTTCACTCGGGAAGAAGTCATTGGCAAGAATGCGATCGATTTGGATCTTTGGGTAAATGTTTCTGACCGAAACAAGTTTGTCGAGAACCTATCCCGGGACGGGTTTGTTCGAGACATGGAAATACCATTTCAATGCAAAGACGGCACCATAAAAACGGTGCTGTATTCCGGTGATATCATTCATATGGATGGCCAGGCGCGATTACATGCAGTTGCTGTCGATATCACTGAACGGAAAGACAAGGATCGAGAGCTCGAGCTTTATAGAGATCACCTAAAAGGACTGGTAAAGGAACAAACGGCAGAGCTTGAAAAAAGCAGAGAACTCTTCCGGGAATTTGCTGAAAATGCAGTTGATTGGCTGTGGGAAACAAATGCCGATCTGCAGTTTACAGAGCTTAGCGGAAAATTTGAGGACGTGTTAGGCATCAAGAGGGAAGATATTATTGGAAACACTTGGCAGGAAATCCTTGTGCAACCACAAGTCAATTCATCTCCACAGTGGCAACAGCATTTGCAGGAAATTAATGATCACCATCATTACCGGGTTGTTGAAGTTGTCTGGACGAAGCCTGATGGCAATAGTCGACATATTAGTCTGAGTGGTAGCCCAAGGTTTGATGATAAGGGAACTTTTTTGGGATATCTTGGAGCTGGACGGGATGTCACCCACAACCGACAACTGGAAGAACAGGTTCGCCGCGCGCAAAAAATGAAAGCTGTTGGCCAGCTGACCGGAGGAATAGCCCATGATTTCAATAATATACTGGGTATTGTTCAAGGCAATCTCGAACTGATCGAGGACCTTGTTGCTGATAATGAGAATGCCTTGGAGCGGGTGTCTAAAGCACAAAAAGGTGTTACGCGCGGAACGGAAATCACAAGAAAACTTCTTGGGTTTTCTAGCAAGCAAACCGGTGAAGTCAGGATAACCTCCATCAATACATTCATCAAAAACATCGAAGACCTGATCGCCAAATCTCTCACGGCTTCTATTGATGTTGAAACACTTATTGATGAAGGTCTTTGGTCAGCTGCCGTTGATCCCGGCGATCTTGAAGACGCGCTCGTCAATCTTTCACTCAATGCCCGGGATGCGATGCCGGACGGCGGAACGCTGTCTATCGAGACGACGAACAAGGTTTTTGATGAAAGCAACATACGACTATATCCAGAGATACATGCGGGTGAATATGTCATGATTTCGGTCAGTGATACAGGCGTGGGAATGGCCGCTGATATCAAGGACAAGGTATTTGAACCCTTTTTCACAACGAAGGAGCAAGGCAAGGGCACTGGCCTTGGGTTGAGCATGGTTTACGGATTTGTCCAAAGATCCAATGGCCATCTCAATATTTATTCTGAACTGGGTAAGGGAACCACAGTTCACCTTTTCCTGCCAAGATCGAAGACCAGCGGTGCTGATACCCGTATCAACGACAGTAAAACCGCTGATCTGCCTACTGGGAATGAAACCATCCTGATTGTCGATGATGAGGAGGGGCTGCGAGATGTCACCGCTTCTTACTTAAAAACGCTCGGCTATACGACAATTGCCGCAGAAAATGCAGATCAGGCAATCGAGATTCTTGGAAACAATAGGGATATTGACCTCTTGTTTAGCGATGTTGTCATGCCGGGAGGTATTGACGGATACCAGCTGGCTTCCATAGCTCACGAACAATGGCCATCTTTGAAAGTTCTTTTGACAAGCGGCTTTACAGGGAAAGAAAAATCCCTCAGAGAAAGTAATGACGAATACCTGATAGAATTGAACGAACAATTACTGGGAAAACCCTACAACATGTCTGAGCTGGCACTTGCCCTTCGCAAAGCCATCAAGATTTAGCACTAACGTTAATGGCGAAACTTCTAGTGAGTGTATTCCATTTGCCCAACATCTGATTGTCTAAATACGAACCATTCGCATTGAAATGCAAACGCACATGGTGCATAAACGCACCCATGTTTGATTGGGATAATATTCGAATATTTCTCCATGTGGCCCGAAGCGGATCTATTCGCGGCGCGGCATCCGTGCTAGGTGTCAACCATGCAACCGTATTACGCCGTATTGCCAGCATGGAAGAACAACTGGGGGCAAGACTGTTTGAACGCTTTCCCACAGGCTATCAAATCACGTCTACTGGTGAAGAAATTCTCATTCTAGCCGAGGAGATGGAGGCGAATGCAATTGCTGTTGAACGGCAGGTCTTTGGCCGTGATACGGCTCTTACCGGATCTCTCCGTGTCACATTACCTCAACTTCTCGCTACCCATCTTTTCATGCCGGATTTCGCCGAATTTTCGAAACGATACCCTGGTATTGATTTAGAAATCATTGCATCAACTGACCCCTTTAACCTCACGAAACGTCATGCCGATGTTGCTCTTCGTGTGGCGTATGGTACACCGCCAGAAAACTTGGTTGGTCGCAAACTCTCAAGCATCGTTCGTACGGTGTATGCATCGCAAAAATACAAAGAAGAACAACAGGTCAATCAGCTTCCATGGATCATAAAGGAAGAAGACGGCGCGCCTCCCGCATGGGCACTTACAGGTCACGGCCCCAAAAGCCCAAAAACAATGATTGTGAATGATCCCCTCACCCAATTATTGGCAACACGTGAGGGAATTGGGCGTTGCGTGCATTTTTGCTTTATGGGAGATCCGGATCCCGGTCTATATAGGGTGTCGCCCGACAATGTTAAACACTATGGCGATTTGTGGATCTTAACTCACGGGGATCTTCGTAGAGTGCCACGCGTAGAAGCGTTTACGAAATTCATGGTGGAAGCCGTTCTAAAAAAGCGAAACTCTCTTGAAGGTGTTTTGGAGTAATCAGAGTATGTCGACTATCAACGGAAAAGAAAGCGCCCCACGTGTTGGGTGCGGCGCCCTCATCGAAAACGAGAGCGGTGAAATTCTGCTTGTAAAGCGGAAACGCGCCCCGGAAAAAGATCATTGGGGATTTCCTGGCGGCAAAGTGGATTTCGGTGAAACAGCCGAGAGAGCCACCATCAGGGAGATTTCAGAGGAACTTGGTGTCTCCATTGACCTGCAAGGGCTTGCACATCTCGTGGAGTATATAGACACTGAAGATAACCAACATTGGATGGCTCCGGTTTACCGTGCAAAAATTTCTTTTGGCGTTCCTACTATTAAAGAACCTGAGGCCTTAAGTGACTACCAGTGGTTTTCTTTGAACAACATGCCCGCGCTGCTTACTCAGGCAACCCTTCAAACACTGAACATTAAAAAAGGTTAGTCTTCTTCCTCTTCTGGATCAAGAGACCGGGCCTCGTCACCAAAACTTTCAAATAATCCATTGGGTTCCGTATTCAGTAAACCGCTAGCTTTCATTTCGTCAAACCCCGGTAGATCGCGCACATCGTCCAAACCGAAGTGAATAAGAAAATCTTCAGTTGTGCCATATGTGACAGGCTTTCCGGGTGTTCTGCGGCGTCCCCGAGGTCGGATCCACCCCGCATCGAATAACACATCCATAATGCCGCGGCTTAAACCCACACCGCGTACTTCTTCCATCTCGGTTCTGGTAACGGGTTGGTGGTAAGCGATGATTGCGAGTGTCTCCATGGCCGCCCTACTTAGCTTGCGGTTACTTTCTCTTTCATCCTGTAATAACCAAGATAAATCTGGTGCTGTTAAAAACACCCATTTTCCGGCAAGTTTAGAAAGGTTCATACCTTTGTGGCGGTAGTTTTTCTCCAGAAATTCCAAAATCGCTGGAATGTCGGCATCATCCGGTAATCTTGCTGCAATACTGAGCTCGTCCAAAGGCTCTTTTGCCGCGAAAAGTAACGCTTCCGCCATTCGCGTGTGTTCAGGGTTTACACTCATTCCTCATCCCTTCTTATTGTTTTTCGGACTTTGATGGGTCCAAATGATTCCGTTTGGCGAAGTTCCATCCGCCCTTCCTTCACCAGCTGCAAACTTGCAAGCAAGGTCGATGCTTCTGCTGACCTGATAGAAAACGGATCGGTCAATTCTTTTGGAATGTAAGCACGTAAATCTGCCCATTCAGGCAGTTTACCAAGCATATTTTCCAATCGTTCGATTGCCGCCTCAACAGAAAACACTGCCGACCGCATTAACCGGAGCGGATTACGGATACCTTTCCGTTCTTCATGCTGGGCATAGGTGGTTAGCAATTCGCGCAAACTGCATTCGTATTTAGAATGGCGAATAACGGTCACGCCTTCCGGACGTCCACGCTTTAGGCGGTCTCTACCTGTTATCGTGCCATTGATCAGTTTTTCTGCAGCGCCGCGCATGGCCTCCAGTTTTTTAAGCTGAAATGCCAACCGTTCTGCGAGTTCTTGTCCGGATGGCCCCTCTTCCCCTTCGTCTTGGGGAAGTAGCAGTCTTGATTTAAGAAAGGCGAGCCAAGCGGCCATCACCAGATAATCAGCTGCAATTTCCAAACGAAGTTTTTGCGCTTGCTCGATAAACGTTAGATATTGCTTGGAAAGTTCAAGGATAGAGATTTTCAGTAAGTCGACTTTTTGATCTCTCGCTAATACAAGCAGGATATCAAGCGGGCCTTCAAACCCATCCAGATCGACAACAAGCGCATTCTCCGATGGCACCGCATGCACATCGCTTGCAAATTTGTTGTCTTTATCAAAAAGCCCCGTACGTTCTGTCAATAAAGCCTACCCCCGTATGGCTTTCAATTTAACAGAAGTTTAGGCGAGACCGGCCAGCTTGGCAATTAGGGAAACCACATATGAGATCGGGCCATTAAACACCCAGTCCATAATATCAATTTCGTGCCCCAGTGATCGAGTTACCATTGGTAGCAGAAAAATCACGCCCAGCAGAATTAGAAAGCCAAAGCGCTCCAACCTTGCGAGCGGAACAGCCAAAAAGTTAGGAAGCACCCCAACAGCCACACGACCACCATCGAGCGGAGGTATTGGCAGCAAGTTAAAAACACCCAGTACCACGTTGAGAATTATACCATTTCTAAAATTATGAAAGGCCCACATACCGACATCTTCTGGAAGCATGGTAACCAAATGAATTCCCAAGGCGCAGGCGAAGGCCAATAGAAAATTCATACCAGGACCTGCTAACGCCACCCAAACCATATCCCGGCGCGGATTGTTCAGGCGCATAAAATTAACAGGAACCGGTTTTGCATATCCAAAAAGAAACGGTGCTTTTATAAATATTAAGAGCGCCGGTATGAGAATTGTACCGACAAGATCAATGTGTTTGATGGGGTTAAGTGTCACCCTGCCCTGCGCTTTTGCTGTTGGATCTCCCAGCTTCCATGCGGCATATGCATGCCCCGCTTCATGAAGTGTAATAGCTAGTAATGCAGGTAGAACCCAAACTGACGCATTGTAGAGAAGTTTCTCAATATCCATAATCATACTAACGCCAGCAACTCGGCCAGCTCTTCCTTCATTTGATCTATCTCTGCTTCAGTGCTCACTGGCGCAATAGCAGAAGGTCCAGTTTCTATCCGGCGGATAATCTCGTCTGTTATGGGCGAGCACGCTGCTGCTACTTCCCGCATTTCATCAAGTTTGCCAGAACAATGTAGTAAAATGTCTATACCAGCTTCTTGTGCCAGCTTTGCCCGATGTCCAAGTGTCCCTGAAAGTGCGTTCATATTCAGATCGTCCGTTAGCAAAACGCCATCAAATCCGATTTCACCGCGAATAATATCTTCAATCACTTTGCTCGATTGTGTCGCAGGGTACTCTGGATCTATGGCTTCAAAGACAATATGCGCTGTCATTCCCCATGACATATGGGACAATTGTTTAAACGGTACAAAATCACTGGTGAGCAACTCTTCCATACTCGCATCAACTGTTGGAAGCTCAATATGACTATCCACAGCCCCACGACCGTGACCTGGTAAGTGCTTAATAACCGGAGCGATACCAGCCTTTATATATTCATCACATACAATTGTTGCAAGCTCAGCAACAATTTCTGGTTTTTCACTAAAGGAGCGATCGCCGATTACTGATGACGTTTCAGCCAGCGACAGGTCAAGGCACGGTGAACAATTAACCGAAATTCCAACTGCAGTCAGATCTACCGCAATAAGCCGTGTCGCCAAAGAGACCGCACGTCGCCCTTTATCAGGATCAAGATTATAAATCGCACCTAACGTGCCAAAAGAAGGCGCTTTGTACCAATGAGGCGCCTTCAATCTTTGAACTCGCCCGCCTTCTTGGTCTACAAGAACTGGCGCGTCAGGTCTGCCAACGGCTTGCCGAAAGTCAGTGGCCAATTTGCTTACTTGTTTCGGCGTCTCAACATTACGCCCGAACAAAATAAACCCAAGCGGCTTTTCGTGAGCAAAGAAATTCTTCTCCGCATCCGACAGCGCAAGACCTTCACATGAAAAAATTACCGGCTTAACATCGGAAAAATCAACTTTTTGCAATGAGGCAGTCCTGTTTTTGAGCCTTCAATTTGGTACAGAGCCCACTCGCTGCGGTTTTTTGCTCAAACACCCCAGCTTGCAAACGATGGAATATACCTTTTCCTTTGATTTCTATACTTTGAACTTTATGGACGATCCCCCCAAGAAGTTCTTCGTGTTTCTTCTCAAGATCAAGCCAAGCCTTCTCAGCAGCATCAGAAGATCTAAAAGCCCCAAGTTGCACACGATATCTAGGGCCTGAAGTCGCCGCCGCTTTGACAGGTGCAGTAATAACCTTCGCTTTTTCTTGCACTATTACCGGTTCAATTTTCTTTGTTGCACTGGCTGGCTCTGTTACTTCCGGTGTTTTTATAACTTCAGCTATTTTGGGCGCTTTGGGTTTAGTCACAAGCTGAGCGACTTTTTCTTCCGCTTTCGTGACTGGTTTCGCCATCAAGGTCTCAGCCTTGTCAGCCCCCTTAGCCATAGCGTCTGTTTTTGTTTCAGGTATATCAACAGGCGCAGGTTCTTGAACAACTTCTTCCGGAGCCGCCATCAGCTTCTCGACTTTTTCTTCTTCCTTGTCCGCCACTAAAACATCGAAGACCTTTTTGTCCTGATGAGGGATATCCATCCCACCGGGATCTTTGGGCTTCTCCTTAACTGGTCTTGTGTCAGCCTTAATGATTGGTGGTGCCAACTGAACACCTTTTTTCACGCCCTGATCATAGGCATACCAAATTCCAATGCCAAAGCCGGTTACAATAACGACAGCCAAAGCGGTGCCGAGTAGTTTCCAACGATTTAATGTCGGGACATACTCTTCTTCAAAAAATTCGTCATCGTCAAAATTATGGTTGTCGCTCACTAAATGAACTCCTTCGCCCTGTCGATTCCCATCAGCTTCAAACTATTGCCGATTTGGGTGTTTACCGCTTTTAATAATAATTTTCGGGCATTTTTATGCCCTTCTTGCCCCAGATAGTCCGAAGACTGAAGTCTTTCATGCCTATACAAACGGAAAAATAGCAGGGTTACCGACTGTAGGAAAGACGTCAAATAGTTCATATCACCTTCTTCAAGCGCTTTTCGAACGTATATGGGACTGTGGCATAAGAGTTTAGACAGTTCCACTTCCAGCCTGAGGGTTAATTTGATGTCTTCATGCCCCTCCAGCAAAAGAGCCCCATCTTCCTCTTTTTCGTCTTCTGAAAATTGCACCAGAAGAGCGTCGATACGGGACATGGCATACAAAAAACTGAAGGCCGGATTATCATAACTCTGTTCTGTTGCCATTATCGGACTAAATTTAACAGCGAAATCCGGACCGCTAGACAACAGTGCTAGTTTAAGTTTCTGCTCACCACATTTAGCGAGAGCACCTTTTAAAGAGAAACCCCTCTGCTCTCCTGCTTGCCATTCCCCCTCAGTCACGTCTGTACCAACCTGTCGCGCCAAATTAGACAGCGCTTCAACGTTCCAACGTTGCCTAAGCGAGACGAGATCATCTGTATTTGCAGGTTTCAGGGCAACGAAGGTATCTATAGCTGGAACCCTGTCGCCCATGCAATATCCGACGCCATCTCGACAGATATCAAAAAGTTGGCTTGCCCAATAATCCGGCTTTATTTTAAGATTGATATAACCGTTATCCGACACTGTCGCGCTTTGGATAAAATCGAGTTTTTCAAACTGAGTTGTAAATTCGGGCCCGTATTTATCATGTGCCTCTTTTTCATCTGCGCAAATCAGAAGCACGACGTTTGTACATAAATCGCCCCAACCTGGATTTTTGGGAGGGCGTAAAGTCAGTTTTTGTAATAAACTCTCTACATCACACGCCGTTTGAGCCGCGATTTCATTCAGGACATTTCTTAACGTCTGCCGGATGGCCGATAGGTGTTGTGTGCTCATGGTTACTTTTTGCTCGTTTTGACCAATATTTGACAAATGCCTTTAGGATAAATACATCATTAGCTGATAAAGTAACAAGTTGTAGATATTTTTCAGATTTGAAAGTTAGTCAGATGAACGTACCGAACACAATTGAGCCACCGGTAAAGCTCACTGATTCCGCAGCTAGTCGGATTAATGTAATCGTTAATGACATGAAATCCGATAAAACTATGTTGCGTGTTGCTGTGAACGGCGGAGGTTGCTCCGGCTTTCAGTATAGTTTTGATCTAGAAAATACCACGAACGCTGATGATACGGTTATTGAAAACCAGGGAGCGACACTCCTTATCGACAGCATATCGCTACTGTATTTAGCGGGCGCTGAAGTTGATTACGTTAATGATCTCATTGGCGCAGCATTTCAAATTAAAAATCCGAATGCAACAGCATCATGTTCTTGCGGTTCTTCCTTCACTGTATAAGTATTTTCAACAATCTGTCGGCTTGAAACCTCCTAAGGCCGTAAGCCGCTTGCAATAGCCTTTGAAATTGGTCATCAATAGAGCCATAACTCTGCTGTATCAAAAATGACTGAACAAGGCTTGTCTATCTCATGAAAATTGCCAGCTGGAATGTGAATTCGGTAAAAGCACGTCTTCCCCGACTAATTGACTACCTCAACGCAAGTTCAGTCGATGTTTTATGCCTACAAGAACTGAAAACTGTGGATGAAACGTTTCCACGCGAAGAGATAGAAGCACTCGGATATCATGTAGAAACACATGGTCAAAAAACCTATAATGGTGTTGCAATTCTTTCGAAACAACCCATGGAGAATGTATTACGCCGTCTTCCTGGGGACGATAGTGATGAGCAGGCGCGCTACATTGAAGCCACAATAAACGATGTCCGAATTGCATCGATTTATCTTCCAAATGGCAACCCGATTGAGACAGAGAAATTCCCTTATAAACTTGGCTGGATGGATCGATTGATTTGTCAGGCAGAAAAACTATTGGATACTGAAACACCAATCGTATTAGCGGGGGATTACAACGTTATCCCACAAGATGAAGACTGTTATGATGCAAAGGCATGGGACGGAGATGCCCTAACTCAGCCCCAAAGTCGCCATAGATTTAGACAGTTGCTAAATATGGGATATTCAGATGCTTATCGTAGTTTTACGCCTCATGTAAATTACACTTATTGGGATTACCAACGGGGCGCCTGGCAAAAAGACAACGGTATTCGCATTGATCACCTCCTACTGTCGCCTCAGGCTGCGGATACATTAACGGAAGTTGGCATTGATAAAGATCCCCGAGGTCAAGAAAGACCCTCTGATCACACTCCGATTTGGATCAATCTTGATATCTAGATTATGCTCAAATTTCCAAAATCTCACACATCACAAAGCAGATAATATATCCAATTAAAAACAATTACTGCGTGTTAGTAGAAATTTAGGATGTTTGAATTAAGCTAATCGCCAAATAGGAAATGTGTAGTTGCGTAGATTAAACTGTAAGCGAGGAAAGTGTGCCCTTGGACAAGAAATGGGACGCAAATTTAATAGGCACGTGCCTTGATCAACTTGATCAGGGTATTAGTGTTATGGATGCAGATCTCAAATTGGTGTTCACCAATCAAAAATTTCTTGAAATAATGGAATTACCCGAGAGCTTAATGGTTCCTGGTAAAACTCATTTGTCCGACGTTTTCCGTTTCAACGCCCTCCGTGGGGAGTATGGTAATGGAAACATAGATAACTTGATTGCAGAACGCATCACACTTGCAGAAAAACGCGAAGCTCATTCATTCGAGCGCGTACGCCCTGACGATACAGTCATAAAAGTCGATGGGAAGCCATTGCCTGACGGCGGCTTCATCACAACATACGCAGACGTTTCAGAACTGTACCATTCAAAAAAAGCGTTGGAAAAAGCGAACAATCGCCTTGATGAACGGGTTCGTAACCGCACCAAAGAACTTGCAAACCGAAAAACAGAATTGACTGACAAAGCAACAACCCTTGAAATGGTTATGCAAAATGTCGATACGGGTATTGCCCTCTTTGACAAAGATTTAAAATTATCTTTGTGGAATGATCGATATTTTGAGCTCTTGAACGGGCTGGACAGCTTTAAAGTAGTTGGCACTCCTATAGAATCATTTATCCGATCTATTGACGAAAATCCGGTATCCGGAGAAAATTTCTCTGAAAAAAATTTTTTAACACTCATGAATAGTGTCAAAAACTTTGAACCCTATCGCCAAATCCGTAAGCAAAAAGACGGACTTTTTCTCGAAGTACGTAGGCATCCGACCCCCGGAGGTCTGCTCCTCACGATTGCCGACGTGTCAGATCAAAAAAATGCAGAAGTGGTTCTGCCAGTGAACTTCGTGCTGCCAAAGAATTAGCGGAAAGAGCAAGCACAACCAAATCCCAGTTCCTTGCTAATATGAGCCACGAACTAAGAACGCCTCTAAATGCAATTATAGGCTTTTCTGAACTATTACTAATGGACGATTATACGATCATTAATCAGGAGAAGCGCGGAGAATACGCAAAGGATATCAATTCTGCTGGCGCCCACCTTCTTCAGGTTATTAATGACATTCTTGATGTTGCGAAGATCGAAGCAAATCAGATTAATTTGCTAGAACAGGAACTTGATCTAAAATCCATTATTGGTTCATGTGTACAAATGGTTTCTGTCGCCGCTCAAAAACAATCGATAAAACTGACAACAGAATTTCCAGATAATCTGCCATATCTCTATGCCGATCCAACCCGACTAAAACAGGTTATATCCAACTTGCTTTCTAACGCTGTGAAATTCACCGACCCGGAGGGAGAGATCAGGATTCAAGTTAGCGCCCATACTGATCAACCTTGTTCCATCAGCGTAATTGATACGGGAATTGGGATTGCTAGTGATCTGATTGATCACGTTCAGACTCAATTTGGCCAGATCCACTCAAATTACAACAGAAACCATCAAGGCACCGGCCTAGGTCTCAGTCTCGTCAGGCTACTGACGGAAGCTCATGGTGGAACGTTCAAACTTGAGAGCGAATTAGGGGTTGGGACAGCTGCACATATTATTCTGCCATCAGAGCGATTAAGATCTGTAGCTGCCTGAGAATGGTTCTGTGTACTTCTAGAAACCATCTATCATATTCTTAGTTTTTCATGTAACATACGGTTATTAATGTATGTTGGAATAGTATCATAGTATGTTGCATGCCTCGGATTTAGAAACCTCATCCCGCCTTATTCAAGATGGATATAGTTACTGGAGAAGCAAATGTGGAAATCAGCTTATGCCAAGCTGGTCCGACATAAATCCTGCGGAAATAAAATCCCTTCTTCCCAATATTGTTGTTCTACATATTGAGTATGATCCACTTGATTTCATTGAGAAAATCACTGGAGAGATGATATTATCCCGAAGTGTTGAAAACAGTATGGGTAAAAACTGGCGCGACTATGAAGGACGCGGACCCGGAAGCAAAATCTGGAATGTTTTTGAAGAAGTAGTAAATGAAAAGCAAGCAAGCTTTCATTCTATTCCATATGTTGGCCTTCATAAGGAATTCATGAAGATTGAAACCGTTACCTGCCCGATTTCAGAAGACGGCAAAACCGTAAGCCGAATTATATGCTTTGTCGAATACGTGCCTTTTAACAATGACCCTGAAGTAGACGAGTTTCTTGACACTTCAACAAATCGTTTCGTTGTATAAAAATTATTTTGTTGCCAAAATGTTCTCATGATCCTAATTTTGAGAAATGCCAAATAAAAATCTCAATCAAATAGAAATTAGAGAAAATACCGGCCAATTCTCCAATTGGACGGAACTCCTCGACTTAATCCAGACGGCGTTTAAAAGCATGGAAGGCAGGATCAATCCCCCCTCTTCAATGCACAAGCTTACAATTGAAAATCTCGCTCAAAAAGCGGCCGAGGAGACATTAATCTACGCCAACTGCGACGATAAGCTGGTTGGCTGTGCATTTGCTTGCGATAGAGAAGATGCTCTTTACATCGGAAAAGTATCAATTGCTCCAGATTTTCAAGGTCATGGCCTTGGTAAATCCATTGTTGAAGCCTGCAAAAAACTCGCAAAAAGAAAAGGCTGTAACGAATTGGAACTTGAGACAAGAATTGAACTTACTAAAAACCACGAATTCTTTAGTAAACTGGGCTTCGTCAAAATTTCAGAAAAATCCCACGAAGGTTTTGATCGTCCCACAAGTATAACAATGCGCTGTAAGGTCTAGATATATGAAAATTGATGCATTTAATGAATTCTGTGGGTCCCTTACTGCCACAAGCAATGTCATACAATGGGGAAACGCAAGTGTCTGGAAAGTTGGCGGAAAGATTTTCGCCATTTGCTCTCACTGGGGCACAGGGATAGAGGAAAAATATTCCTTTAAATGCAGTGACCTTTCCTACTCAATCCTGATTGAGCAAAACGGCATCATCCCTGCCCCTTATCTCGCTCGGGCTAAATGGGTGCAACTGGAGACCTACGGCGCCCTAGACGATGACTAAAATCAGGCAAAAGGAATTGGGACTGATTTAGCAAGATTACTCTCAACTTTTAAAAAGAAACTGTAACTCTATTCCCACGAATTCTTAAGTCTCTTTTGGATTTCAAATCAGTATATTTAGTCCCAGTTACGACACAAGCAGCACGTGAACCTGTGATTTTTGACTGTTCAATTAGAAAACGCGTAGCAACAACAGTTTTATCGTTCATATAAAACTCAGCTTCATTAAGCCAAGCATCAACAAGCCTATTCAAGCTACCGGAGGTTCCAATATAGTATCCACAAATTTCAAGGTTCTCTGCATTCTCTCTTGTTTTTAAATAAATTTGTGTCTCCTGACCACGATACGTTTGGGACCACTTAACAGAATATTGATAAAACCCAGCGGAGCTCCCGACCTTTTCGTAGGTTGTCGGGCCTAATGCACCATTGGTAACACATGCATTTAATAGAAAAATAACAGCACTGAGCAACAAGTAACGCAACATATAGCTCTCCAAAAGTTGAAAACACTTACTTTCGAAAAACTACTATACCAAGTATTACTCAGCAACAAAAACAACAAATTGGAAAATCATAAAAAAACCCGCCACATGGGCGGGTTTTCTAAAATCTTGTGGTTTAGTCTACTTTTCAAGCTGGCTCACGTCGCGGATTGCGCCACGGGCAGCGCTTGTGGTCAAGGCTGCGTAGGCTCTCAAAGCTTTTGAGACCACACGTGTTCTTTTCTCGGTTGGTGCCCAAGCGGCGTCGCCCTTTGCTATCATTGCGGCCCGGCGTGCCTCCATTTCCTCGTCACTGATGGCTAAATTGATTGTTCTGTTTGGAATATCGATTTCAATTGTATCGCCTTCCTGTACCAGACCGATATTGCCGCCTTCAGCTGCTTCGGGGGATACATGACCGATAGACAATCCAGAGGTCCCCCCAGAGAAACGCCCATCCGTTAGAAGTGCGCATTCTTTACCAAGTCCCTTTGATTTCAGATAAGTCGTTGGATACAACATTTCCTGCATACCTGGGCCGCCTTTTGGGCCTTCATACTGGATAACAACCACATCACCGGCGACGATCTGATCACCAAGGATGGCTTCAACAGAACTATCTTGGCTTTCAAATATTCTCGCACGACCTGTGAATTTCAGAATGCTTGCATCCACGCCGGCTGTTTTTACGATACAACCTTCATGGGCGATATTTCCGTACAATACGGCAAGTCCACCGTCTTGACTAAACGCGTTTTGCTTCGTGCGAATGCAACCATTTACACGATCCGTATCGAGATCAGGGTACCGTTTTGACTGACTGAAGGCTTGTGTTGTCCGAACACCGCCCGGACCTGCACGGAAAAACTCCTGAACAGTATTACTGCGGGTCAACATAACATCCCACATTTCTATTGCATCATTCATCGTCGGTGCGTGTACTGTCGGTAACTCGTTATGGATCAACCCTGCTCGATTAAGCTCTCCCAAGATACCCATGATGCCACCCGCCCGATGTACATCTTCCATGTGATAATCTTGCGAACTTGGCGCAACTTTACACAAATGAGGCACTTTGCGGCTAAGACGATCAATATCTTCCATCTTAAAGTTGATCTCACCTTCTTCTGCCGCAGCAAGTAAATGCAAAACAGTGTTGGTGGAACCGCCCATAGCGATATCCAATGTCATGGCATTTTCAAACGCCTTAAAACAAGCGATATCACGCGGTAACAAACCGTCTTCTTCAAGTTCATAGTGGCGGCGTGTCGCATCAACGATCGTGCGCGCCGCATCAAGGAACAATTGCTTGCGGTCAGAATGCGTTGCAAGCAAACTTCCGTTTCCAGGCAATGCAAGGCCCAATGCTTCCGTTAGGCAGTTCATTGAATTAGCGGTAAACATACCAGAACAAGAGCCACATGTTGGGCAAGCTGAACGCTCAATTTCTGCGACTTCCTCATCGGAGACATCCGGATTACCCGCCTGAACCATGGCATCAATCAAATCCAGACCGATTTCCTTGCCATCCGCCATGCCTTTACCGGCTTCCATCGGGCCGCCAGAGACAAACACAACAGGAATGTTCAACCGCATTGCTGCCATCAACATACCCGGCGTAATTTTATCGCAGTTTGAAATACAAACGATTGCGTCCGCGCAGTGAGCGTTGACCATATATTCAACAGAGTCTGCAATGATTTCACGAGATGGTAAGCTGTAAAGCATGCCGTCATGCCCCATGGCAATCCCGTCATCAACTGCAATCGTATTAAATTCTTTCGCGACACCACCGCATTTTTCAACTTCACGCGCCACAAGCTGGCCCATGTCTTTTAGATGTACATGGCCCGGCACAAATTGGGTGAAAGAGTTAGCGATAGCAATAATCGGTTTGCCAAAATCCCCATCCTGCATTCCAGTTGCGCGCCACAAAGCACGCGCACCTGCCATGTTACGTCCATGGGTAGAGGTTTTTGATTTATATTGCGGCATTCTTTTTGTCCTTATCACTCGGCTAACTATTTACCTATGTTAGTACATTGTTCCCCGGCTATGAACAAGAAAATGCATTAATCTCTCCCACGATATTCAGATTCTCTACGCATCAAATTAATCGTTCAGGTTGTATAATATAAATTAAATACTATTTCTTTATCAGTTTGTTGAGTTATCAGCTTAGGGATATCGAATTATGCAGTGTCAGGGAAAAACCCGTTTGGGCAAACGGTGCCGAAATCGGTCTTTAGACGGTGAACTATTTTGTGATGTTCACATGAGAATTAATCATACGCACAATCTGGCACTAATGGTTCCGTTTCTGTTATGTGTTCTAGGCGGTTACTTCTTCTTCTTCGGGCTATTATTTGAAACTCTCCTGCTCGATGTCTTTGACATAAACTACCTTCAATATGCAGGTCTTGAGGATCTCTTTCTTAACATGATCCGCTTTGGAGCTATTGTTTCATTGTTTGTGGGCATGCTCTGGATATCTTATGCACTGATACTCTGTGTTGTTTTCAGCTGCTTACTGATCTGCCAAATGGTTCGATCTACCCGCGATGAAAACCTCAACTTTATTAGCAGAGTTAAAATCATCGGCTTAAGTATCTCTGTCTTGTTCCTAAACATAATGTTGAGAGTGATTTACTTCATACCTTCAATTGAAGGCCGACGCGGGAAGCGGATTGTTGTTTCTCAAGAAAATTTCACTCGCGTGCTATTTAATCTGCGTTCGAAAAGAGGAAAATTGCAAGCAGGACGCCCGTTTCTAACCGCCCGTCACGTATTCCAAAATTTCCTTTATTTTAGAACTATGGGAAATCACAGATTAGTTATATTTTCGCTCCTGATCTTCGTGTTGTCTTTTGGACTGACGTATTTCGCTACTGAAAAGGCGGAGTACGCACGTGCTTGCGCTCTTCTCTCAACAGGGACTGTTTTAGAAACATCAAGCCCCGCGGCATACAGTTTGGCTGAACCCTGCCGCTTTGATACCGAGGGAGGAGCGGTACAAACCGCGGCCCGAGAGAGCAGAACATCAAATACGCTGAAAAATTTGTTTGGCATTATTCCAGTAGTTTTGAAAACAAATGACGGTCCGGTTCAACTTCTTCACTTGAGAACCACATCTCGTTTTGATCTTTTTTTCGATGGGCGGAACAACAGATCACTGGTCATCCCAAAAGGTATTCTCGTTGCAGGAACTGACACAGAAAAAGTTTCATCAATGCTCCCTACACTTACACGCCTTGAAAAGAAATTTACTGTGTTTGATGATAAGCTTGAAACCTCCCTCCGAAATATATCGGGGTTCAAAGACCAACTTAAGGAAACAAATTCACGCATTTCATTGCTAAAAACATCTCAGCAGTTAGATATGCTGCGCCTGCAATCCAAGAGCATTCATGAAAAGGCAAAGCAGGCGGTAACGACATCGCTGCAAATACCAAAAGAATGTTGGAAGAAAGAACCGGATTATATTGTCAGTTACAAAAGCGGTGAATATACGCTGATGAACGCAGAAGTTCTGGATCAAATTGTTCGTCTATCGATTGAGTATCGTAGTCACATCCCAAGCAATCTTGTGATCACCGGCTATGCTGACAATCCGGGAAGCAAGCAAATCAATCAGAAAATCTCAACTTTGAGGGCCGAAAACATCGGTGCGCTTTTTGAAAGACTTGGCCTAACAGCGCATCAAATTATAGCTTTTGGAATGGGCGAAAATGACAGCCTCCGTTATCCTCAGCGCCGCACTGAAATTCGCTCATGTAATGTCTTTTAATCAAAATGATTAGCTGTGATACCGAGGAAATTACGAAAAGAATGGCCAACTACTTCTAAAGGGCGGATAGAGATAAAATTTCTACCCGCCTTTATAGTGTTAGATTAGAGCCGTTTAACTAACTGATTTTCCCTGATCATCCCAATAAGGCTTTCGAAGCTCTGTTTTAAGAATTTTACCTGCGCCAGATAAAGGAAGCGGTTCCGACACAAAATCCGCACTCCTTGGGCATTTAAATCCAGCGATCAAACTATGGGTAAATTCGATTAATTCTTTTTCCTCGGCGGTTTTTCCATCTGCCAAACGGATAATGGCGTGAACCTGCTCCCCCCATTTTTCATGTGGGATACCGATAACAGCACATTCAGCAACAGCCTCATGTTGATACAGGGCATTCTCAACCTCAGCTGAATATACGTTTTCACCACCTGAGATTATCATGTCTTTGACACGATCAACGATATAGACGAACCCTTGCTCATCCATATAGCCGCCGTCGCCTGTATGCATCCAACCATTCCGCATAGCTTCTGCAGTTTGTTCCGGCTTATTCCAGTACCCGAGCATTACATTATCGCCGCGCACGCAAACTTCACCGATTGTGCCATAAGGCACTTCATTGTCATCTTCATCAAAGATACGAACATCAACCGCATAAGCCGCCCTGCCCGCAGATTTAAATCTGCCTGCATTTGGTCCTTCCAGCACATGAAATTCTGGACCAGTGAAGGTCACAAGCGGCGCACATTCGGTTTGGCCGTATGCATGCGTGAAACCACACTTTGGCAGAAGGTCGAGCGCCTTCACAATCACAGACTCCGGCATCGGGGATGCGCCGTAGACAATTTTGGTTAAACTGGAGAGATCATAGTCGGTGATAGTCGGATCATTTACCACCATATTGACCATCGTTGGAACCAGCAGCGTCGTTGTTATTTTATGCTCCTGGATCGCGGCCATGGTCGCCGCCGGCGTAAAGCCCGGGGTCATGACATGCGCACTCAATCCCATTGTTGCCCCAAAAACGGCACAACCATCCGCAATATGAAACATCGGAGCCACATGAAGCCAACGGCTTTTTTCATCAAATCCGTAGGCAGGTAGTGAGTTCATTGTATTCACAACGAAATTCCGGTGGCTTAACATCACACCCTTGGAAACACCGGTTGTTCCGCCAGTATAAAACAAACCGGCGAGATCATCACCGCCCCGGCCCGCATCCGGAACAGGTGCGGTCTTGGCCAATTCATCTTCATAGTTCAACATACCAGTGGGGGTATCCCCATCGCCGATGTAGAAAACATGGCGCAGGCTACTGACGAGGCTAATCAGGTCTGGTACAACACCTGCGAATGCATCATCGACAAGCAGAATTTCAGAGCCGGAATCGTTTAGCCAATATGCAAATTCGGGAACCGCGAGACGCGTGTTAACCGGAACAAAAACACCACCGGCCCAAGGAACTGCATAATAGAATTCAAGATACCGGTCAGAGTTCTGCGCAAGGATTGCAACACGCTCCCCCTCACCAATGCCGTGCTCCTGCAAAACTCCGGCAAATTTTTGGACGCGTGTCTGAAGCTGTCCATATGTATGGACACGATCACTGCAAATCGATGCGATTGCATCCCGCTTCATCTGAACAGCGCGCGTCAACAGTTGAGAGATATACATTTTCCGGTTTCCCCTGATGTTTTTTTATCGTTGCGACAAGTATCCAAAAAAAATCAAACAGGTAAAGCTCAAAAGGCTTAACGCCTTAATATGCCATGCGGCGAACGCGCCATTCTCCGACAAGAAATGACAAAAGCCCAAGAACACAACATCCTATAACAACCAGAATTAATGGCATCGGTGTTGTTTCATAGGCCGCAAGTAAAGAACCCGCGATAAAGGTGCTAAGAGCGCCAAAGCCAATTTGCATGGAACCGGCAAGACCAGAAGCGGCGCCAACCCTGTCTGGGTCTGCACCTATGGCTGTTGCAATGCCCGAAGAAATACAGAAGCCATTTCCCAAAGCAACGATCGACATAAGCCCAAAGAAACTAAACGGGCCCAACCCAATTGTCATTTCCCATGTGTAGAGCATCAAAGCACCCAACACTGAAATAGAGGCCCCAATGCGGATCATCACTGAAACACCCAGTTTTTGAGTGAATTTTGCAGTGGCAAAATTTCCAAGAATGTAAAAAATAGACACAACAACAAAAAGCATTCCAAGCTGGCTCGCTGTGCCGCCCATCAAGTCAACCAATACAAATGACGATCCACCTAGAAACGCAAAATAGGCAGACGTGCAAAAACTTACCTGTAGCGCATATGCCATAAATTTTGGATTACGCAGCAAATGTCCATAAGACAAGAACAAGCTTGCGAAACGCGCTTTGTGGCGTTTTTCCGGAGGCAAAGTCTCTTGCGCGCCCACAAAGACAACCATCAACGTGATAACGGCAAAACCGCTAACGAAAATGAAACTTGCTTGCCAGCCGAACTGATCTTCCAGTACACCGCCAAGAGCCGGAGCCAATGTCGGAGCGATTACAATCGCCATGGTCAAATATGCAATCACAGAGGCTGCTGCATCTGCATCATAGCGGTCCCGAACCATAGCACGTCCCATAACCATACCGGCGCAGCCACCAAAAGCCTGAATCATCCGACCAGCAATCATCATCTCAATTGACGTCGCCAGCATGCAGACAAAGCTGCCTATTATTAAAACGCTCAATCCGAAAAAAATGATTGGCTTTCTTCCGATCCGATCGGAAATAGGACCATAGATAAGTTGCGCGATGGCGATCGCCGCTAGGTAAAACGTCAACGTAAGTTGAGCTGACGCGTAATCGGTTTGAAACACATCCTGATAAGAAGACAAGGATGGCAGAACGATGTTCATGCCAAGCGGTCCACACATGCTAATAAATATCAACGCAGCCAAAAAAGCACGTGGGAGCTTGGAGCCCTGCATATCTTGCATATAATAGTCCAGAATGAAAAAAGAAGACAGGATACTTACAAGTAATATCGTTTGAAATCAATCAATCTTGAGGCAAATTAGATGAATTGTGTTCTGAGTCACAACAGCTATTACCGCGACGCTTTCAGAACATTAGAACTTAAACAAGTTTTTCAGAAGATACATTTCTAAATTGGACTTTATCTAAAAAGGTTCCCTATACTATAGAGAATAACGGTTCAATTTCTCCTGCGGGTGGTGCAACAAAGGATTTACTTGTGCGTATACTCTTGATAATCGCTGTTCTTTCAGTTCTCTCCGGCTGTGTGACCTTTAAGGGTTTCAACACAGCATCCAGAGCGAAAGGATTTGACTACTCACAATCGCCACGCATTTCATCTGCTGTCCTGAATGCCTGTAACGACCCCATTTGTCTTCTTGATTTAGCCGCTAATGAAATCAAGGATGCTAAACCAATTGAAAAAGAAATATCTTATTCGATTTTTGCAGCAACCTACCTGAAGCTTAATCGTGAAAAAGATGGGTTACACTTTCTGGACAAAGTTAAGTCAAAAAAAGTTCTCGACACTTTTTATGGCAGCTTTGGGTCCATAAATAAGGGAAAGATAAACAAATTTCTAGCAGATACCCAGCGATGGCAGAGTGCAGAAATTCCATTGCCTAAAGTGTTACTTGGACGGCATGATAAGTTTGATAAACTGTTTGCAACCTTCCTAATTATTAATCGCCAGTATGAAGATGCCCTGCGCGTCATTGATACGCTGGATCATACCCTTAGCAAGAACGCTATTTATTATCAACTTACCCAGGCAATGGTAAAAGAAAAACGATTTGAAGACGCTTGGAAACTTGCAGGCAAACTGAAGTTTGGGACGAAAAAACAAAATAAAGCGAAAGCAATTACCCTTGTCTTACACGGACAATATCGAGCTGGAGAGAAAAAAGAAGCCTTGGATAAATTGGCAGGTCTCACGTCCACGTTTGAAATTAATAGCGCCAAAGCCGGTATTGCAATTGCAATGGCAGAAGATGGCCATGAAGAAGATGCCTTGCGCTTACTCGACGAAATTGACAAACAAAACATTAGAGGTGTTGGATATGGTGGCATGATTATCCATGCGGCTAAAAAAGGCGAATTAGACACTGTTCGTTCACTTTTGGAACATGCCGATGGGAAAAAGATCAAAGCCTCTTTCTACACAAAAATTCTTTCCGCTTTTGCTAAAGCTGGTCATATCGATACAGCCATTGAATTTGCAGGAAGCATACCATCGGATATAGCAACCATTTACGCTCTAGCAGAATTGGGAGCTATAACCAAAGACGAAAAATATTTCAGGCAAGCGCTAATATTGGCGACGGAAGGAAAGAAAGCTTCCAGCGTGAGAAAACGGTCTTTTGGAATCGCTTCAAAAATGGCGCAAGCTGGTTTCCTGAAGGAAGCAATTCTGACGCTTCATAATTATGACAACGAAAAAATTCGACCTTTGGTTAGATTATTGGTTTTTTCAAGTGTATTTGGATCAATTACGGTTCCAACAGATCCTGTAGAGGTTGTTGATCTCGCCGAACTTGACATGTCCTTATCCGAGCCAAGTGAATACAAACAGATTCTGAAAATAAATGCTCGCTTCATGCTTGTAGATAGATCCAAAATTGAAGCTATTGATAAATATTTGGCTCTTGTGGCTCAAGTTCAGAAAAAATCTGACAGAGACTATTTGCAAGGGCGCATTATCCCCCACCTTGCTTTCCTTGGTGAATTTGAAAAAGCTAACAATCTAATTGCAGGTATGGATTATACAGTTCACCGTATCTCGGCAATGATCCGTTTCGCAAATTTTCATATCTTCAAGAAAACGTTGGGAACCATATAGCCATTGAAAAAGGCGGCTTAAAAGCCGCCTTTTTGAGCTCGTTAATTGCCTTTACCTAAAGCTCTGACAACCTATCTGCGGCTTCCTGTAACTTCGCTAGCTTAACTTCAGCTTCAGCAAGTTTTGCTCGTTCACCCGCGACCACTTGTTCAGGCGCACTGGCAACGAATTTCTCGTTTCCAAGTTTCTTGTTAAGGCCTGTCATATAGCCACCAAGCTTACCGATTTCTTTTTGAAGTCGAGCTTTTTCAGCATCCAAATCCATCGCGCCTGCCAATGCCAGAGCGACAGTTGCGCCCTCATGGACAAACTGCAAAGAACCTTTTGGAAGCTCTGCATCCACAGCCTGACTCTCAAGACGTGCGAGGCGAGAAATAACATCCCACTGACGGGTCAAACGATCTTTGTGATTGTCGGAACCTTCGTTGAAGATAAGCGGAATTTTTGCGCCCGCAGGAACGTTCATTTCGCTTCGAACACCACGGATACCCGTAATCAATCCTTGAACCCATATAAGTTCAGCATCGGCTTCGGCATCCACCGCATCTTCTGGATAAACTGGCCAATCCGAAATGATCAAATCTGTAGCACGCTCAGCTCCTAAACTTCCCCAAAGTTCTTCCGTGATAAACGGCATGAACGGATGAAGAATTTTAAGTATCTGATCCAAAACCCAAGCAGATGTTGCCCGTGTTTCCGCCTTAGCCGCGGCATCATCACCCTGGAATGGAATTTTCGCCAATTCCAGATACCAGTCACAGAAGACGTTCCATGTGAAGGAATAGATCGCGTTTGACGCATCGTTAAAACGATAGCCGTCGCGCTTACCTTCTAATGCTTCACGAACTGCAGCTTCGCATTTGGCAACTTCACCAACAATCCAGCGGTTTACAGGCTGTTTTGTGGCGAACGGATCAAAGCCTTCTGGAACAGCGCATTCGTTCATTTCGCAGAAACGTGCCGCATTCCAGAGCTTAGTTGTGAAATTACGATAGCCTTCAACGCGTTGTTCGGACAAGCGAACATCCCGTCCTTGCGCAGCACTTGCTGACAAGAAGAACCGAAGTGCATCAGCACCATATTCATCAACCAGTTCAAGCGGATCAACAACATTGCCTTTAGATTTTGACATCTTGGCACCATGTTCATCGCGAACCAAAGCATGGATGTAAACCGTATGGAACGGAGGTTCTTCATCCATAAAGTGCAGACCCATCATCATCATCCGGGCAACCCAGAAGAAGATAATATCAAAGCCAGTGATCAATACATCTGTTTGGTAGTATTTATCGAGTTCAGGTGTTTTGTCGGGCCAGCCAAGAGTTGAGAAAGGCCACAAAGCAGACGAGAACCACGTATCAAGAACATCTTCATCGCGGAAGAGTTCTTCGTCTTTACCGTAATGGGCAAATGCAGCGGCTTTCGCTTCTTCTTCGGTTTCTTCAACAAAGATGAAACCGTCCGGTCCGAACCACGCCGGGATACGATGCCCCCACCAAAGTTGACGCGAAATACACCAAGGCTGGATATTGCGCATCCAGTCATAGTAGGTGTTGCTCCATTTCGCTGGAACGAATTTTGTGCTGCCATTTTCAACAGCGCGAATAGCAGGTTGCGCCATAGTTGCCGCATCTGCAAACCACTGGTCCGTAAGGTATGGCTCGATCACAACACCGGAACGATCACCGTAAGGAACCATGTGCGTGTGATCTTCGATTTTATTTAAAAGCCCAAGCGCATCAATATCTTCCACGATTTTCTTACGTGCATCAAAACGATCCATTCCACGATATGCTTCAGGAACAGTATCATTCAGACTGGCATTATCATCCAGAATGTTGATGACTTCCAAACCTGCTCGTTTGCCAACTTCAAAATCATTGAAATCGTGTGCAGGTGTGATTTTCACTGCGCCGGATCCTTGTTCAGGATCAGCATAATCATCAGCCACAATCGGAATGCGGCGACCAACGATCGGCAGAATTACAAACTTGCCAATCAGGTCTTTATAACGATCATCGTCTGGATGAACGGCAACGCCAGTATCGCCCAGCATGGTTTCCGGACGCGTTGTCGCAACCGTAATAAAGCGGCCTTCTTCCCCTTCGATCGGGTAGTTGAAGTGCCACATATGGCTGTTGACTTCTTTTTGTTCAACTTCCAAATCAGAAATCGCTGTATGGAAATTAGGGTCCCAGTTTACCAAGCGTTTGTCTCGGTAAATCAAGCCTTCTTTAAAAAGCTGAACAAATACTTTACGAACAGCTTTTGATAGCCCCTCGTCCATGGTGAAACGTTCACGGTCCCAATCACAGGAGGCGCCAAGACGGTGCAACTGCCCCATGATATCGCCGCCGGACTTTTCTTTCCATTCCCAGATTTTTTCAATGAACTTTTCACGCCCAAGATCATGACGGGTAATGCCCTGCTCAGCAAGCTGACGTTCAACAACCATTTGTGTTGCGATGCCAGCATGGTCTGTTCCCGGCTGCCAAAGAACATCTTTGCCACGCATACGTTCAAACCGCACAAGAATATCCTGCAGCGTATTGTTAAGGGCATGCCCCATGTGCAAGTTGCCGGTAACGTTCGGCGGCGGAATTACAATTGTGAAAGCATCTTCGCTTTCGTTACGCCCACAGGCAAATGCACCTTGCTCCATCCATCGTGAATAGAGCTTTCCTTCGACCTCTTGCGGCCGATAAGATTTGTCCAGCATCGCTGAATCCCTCTTTATATATAGTTACTAAAATTGGTTAAGTGGCCGCCACGCGACCGGATATAGATCGGCTCGCGATCTGACAGACACCTACTCTTCGTCGTCCGCCCGATCAGCGAGCTTGCTCACCTCGCGCTCCACAATCCGTTGCACAATACTGGCAAGATTTTCGTCTAACCATTCTTTCAACATTGGACGTAAAAGATCACGAACTAATTCTTCTAATGTTGCAGCTGAATTTCCCATTGGCATACCGCGGGATGCAGATACCGCACCAGCAAGGTTTGCAAACGAACTCGTCGCAGCCTCAACAGTCGGGTCATTAAGCAAACTATCCAGTTGTTTCTGATCCGCTGGCTCCGCTACAATCACAGGCTCAGGCATTGGTTCTGGTTCAGGCTCTGGTTCAGGCATTGGCTCTGGCTCTGGTTCAGGCTCTGGAGTTGGAACTGGATCAAACGAGATGTCTTCAAGATCAGGCTCGGGAGCAGGTTCTGGCTCAGATGGCACTTCCATCTCAGCCTCAAGAACCATCTCTTCTTCCTCTGCGACTTCTTCTGTCAACTCCAGAATGTCGTCTTCAGGTTCTGCTTCCGGAGTTGGCTCTGGTTCAGGCGCAGGTTCTGCTGCGGCTTCCGGTTCAGCAGCGACTTCTTCAGCTGCCTCAGCGTTCTCGCCGCCTTCTTCTTCGTCACCATCTTCGGAAATAATACGACGAATGGAAGCAAGGATTTCTTCCATTGTCGGTTCTTGTTCTGCTTTTGGGTCACTCATCGTCTATTTCACCACCAGAAATGGAAGTACATTCATCGAGAACTTAGCGAAGAATGACAGAAAAAACTAGCCCAATACACAAAATTTGGCAGCAATTACAAATCAGTGCCTAGTTAAGGCCACCATCTGTACCGGACCACTTGTTGCGAACGCGCTTATAATTTGTTTCCGGATCATAATAATCGACGCTCAAAGAAAGCTCTTCCGCCCCCAGATTTCCGACTGATGCCAAGACATCATACATAGCTACATATACGTTTCTGCGAGCAGAAACCAAATTCACCTGACTTGTAAGTAATTCTTGTTCCGCATCCAATACATCCAGTGTTGTCCGAGATCCAACTTGCGCTTCTTGCTCCACACCTTCGAGAGCGATGGTGTTTGCACGAACCTGCTCTTCTGTTGCCGCAATCTGAGCCCGGGCTGATTCTAGCTGTTCCCACGATTGTGTGACGGCTTCACGAACCAAACGAACGGCAGATTCAATTTCAATTTTTCGTTGGTTATTCAGCTGCCGTGCTTGACGGACACTACTATAAACCGCACCAGATTGATAAAGTGGAATGGTCAAGGTTGCAGAAATTTCACCTTTTTGCCCCCACTGGCTTTCAGATGACTGATTGTTAGATTGAGACAATGATCCGTTGACACTTAATGAAGGCAACAATTGGCCTGACGTTGACCGGATCGTATGCTTGGAGCTTTCTTCATTGAATTTTGCAGACTGAATATCCGGATGATTATTCAGTCCAAGTTCCAAAGCAGATTCAATTGTTTCAGGGAAATCTGCAGGGAGGCCCGGGTAATTTAACTCGCCAGGCTTCTGTCCAACAATCCGTTCGTAATTAGCTTCGCTAACTTTCAAATTACCGACACCACCAACGAGGTCCGATTTTGCACCAGCCAACCGTGCTTCTGCTTGCGCAACATCGGTCCGTGTAATTTCACCCACTTCAAAACGATCACTTGCGGCTTCCAGTTGGCGTTCGAGAACACCTACATTGTTTGCGTTAAGATCGACAACAGCCTTATCCCGCAAAACGTTCATGTAAGCTGCGACAGTTGATTGAAAGATGCTTTGCTCAACAGATTCAAGTCCGGAGCGGGCCGCTTTCACATTAGCTTCTGCTGAGGCTGTTTTTGCTGTCGTTTGGCCCCCGCTATACAAAGATTGAGACACAGACAATGCCAAGGACGATGGGTTATATGTCCGGTCGCCACCTGGCAAGGTAGTCGAACTGTTTTTATTATATTCGGCACCCGCCTCGCCAACCAATGTCACTGTTGGGCGCCATTCAGAGATCGCTTGCGCCACGCCTTCATCAACACCACGAACACTTGCTCGCTGCGCTTGCAATGTTGGGTTAGAGTTGTAGGTCAACGCCAAAGCTTCGTTGAGGGACTCAGCGTGCACCGCTGAAAGTGGTGTCAAAAGAGCCAAAACAGAGGCTACAGACAAGGTAAGGTTTTTCATAATGCACGCCCTTTATTCGTTATCTTAAAACCAGCTATTAGTGGCTGGTATCGACTACCGGTTTTGGCAGAGGCATACCTTAGATTACAGTTCGCCCCCAAAAGTCACCGTTTATATTGTTGGTGTGTAAACAATTCACCTTAACATCACAAAGAGTTTACGCACCATAACAAACAAATATGTGACCTACATCATACTTTATACTCAAACGAAGACCTTAGAAGCTAAAGCCTTCAGAATTTGTCATTGCTTTCAAAATTGGAACAGATGCATCGAACAGTGAATTTCCGTGCATAATACCATCTTCTTTAATGTACAGTGTCGCAACACCCGGATTGCTTCCGACCACACAAATAAGGCGTCCACCTTCATCTAATTGCTCAAACAAGCCCGCAGGCACACTCTCAATAGCACCGTTGATGTGGATGACATTAAACGGACCTTGTTTCGCATTACCGGCCTGTAATTCACCTTGAACAACTGCTACATTGTCAGCCTCAATTGAAGTCAGAATTTCGCTTGCCAGTTCGCAAAGTTCTTCCTGATTTTCAACGGCGACAACAGCTTGCACCAGTCTTCCAAGGACCGCAGATGTGTATCCGCGACCGCAAGCGATATCCAGGACAACGTCAGTGTTTTGAACTTTTGCTGCCTGCAACATTAAGCCAAACACGCGAGGCTCTACCAAATACCGGTCATCTGCCACTTGCAGATCTTCATCCAGATAGGCAACACCGCGCAGATTTTTTGGGACAAATAGCTCACGCGGGACAGTATCCATTGCATCCGCAACACTATCGCTTGTGACATTATTAGGGCGAAGCTGACTGAGCACCATACTACGGCGCGCAATTTTGAAATTTTCAGTCATCATTAAGTTCCCGTTATTTTGCGTTCTACTTTGGATAATTCTTTGATCCACATAAAGGATCGTCGCGTTTATACTTAAATTGGCCCCCTCAAAGCAAGAAAGAAGCGCGTCAACTTGACCGTTTTCTGATAGCGCTCCCCTATTCGTTGTATTTTCGCACGAATATTATTGAATCAATCCTCGCCAAAAGCGTCTCGGAACAAAAAAGCACTGATACCAAAGAGAAAAAACCACCATTAAATTCTCGGATTGGTATGGTTACGCTTGTTAAACCCTGAAACGCACCCTACAATATTAGAAATAACTTAAATTTCAGGAGGGTGCAAATGTCCAGTTCAGAAGAGGTCGTCAGAACATGGTTTCGTCGCGTATGGGAAGAAGAAGATGTATCCGCAATTGATGAGATGCTTCAACACGACACGAATGCAAGCGGATTCGGATCTCAAACGCTTGTTGGCCCTGAACAATTCAAACAAATGCACGCCGCATTATGCGCCCTTATATCGAATACAAAGGTTACGTTTGATAAATTCATGCAACAGGACGACTGGATCTCTCTGCTCTGCACAATAAATGCCAATTCAACAGAAACAGGAAAAGCGGTCTCGATAACTGGCTCCGCATGGATCCGAACTGGAGATGGCAAGATTTTGGAAGGTTACGACCATTTCGATTTCATGGGGTTGTGGGCGCAACTTGAGCTCTTGCCTCAAGATTGTTTCGAACAGGGACTAAGCGGTCAAAAAATTAAGTGAACCGCATACAAAAAGTTGATTTTTTTCGAGTTCTTTTCCAATAGCAATTGACCCGCAGGCAATGTCAGATTATACAACCCCTCTCGGATACGAACACCACTTTCCGAGACTATAGAGGCCTGGTGGCGGAGTGGTGACGCAGCGGATTGCAAATCCGTGTACACCGGTTCGATTCCGGTCCAGGCCTCCATTTAACTCATCTCCCACTCATCCCCTTGCAATTCAGGTTCGCAATAGTCCTGCATGTCACTCAAGTGCGCCTCAGCGCCTGCTGTGAATAAACATGATGCTAGATGGTCGATCAGTCGCTCTGCCCCGGTATTTACGCCGGGGATGTCGCTGCTAATCGGAGCGTGGGACAACGTCGTTGCAGCATTAAATAGATGAAGCCGCGCAAATTCGGGACGTGTCCCCTCTTGTTTTGGCAGAAATTCAAAACCTTTTCCAAGATACGGGTAGGATGACAGGGTTCTATCTTCCATATCAGAACTCGGTGAATAGACATCGCCCCACAAACGAATATCGTCCGCAAAAGATTTAAGTTCCGGCTGCGCCCCAAGATCCATCGCATAACCGGTCCCAAAGATCACATAATCACCCGCGAAGTCTCCCGCATCGGTTTTTGCAGTAATCGTTCCATCCGCACGCTCAAAACCTTGCAAGCCTGCTCCAAGTTGCAACGAGAAGTTATCGTGAGACTTGAGCCGCAGCATGGAATCTCTTGGCGGGGCAATCTTTGCATCAAATCCGGTTTTCAAGAACTGCCACTTAAGGCGCGGCTCAAGATCATAGAAACCGCGCATAAACCCCGGATAGACAATGGATTTAAATTTGTTGAGGCGCGGCATTTCTTTTGCCCGTATCAACATCTTTACCGAAACTGCCCCGGCGTCCAACGCTGTTGCTGCACTGTCTGCAGCGGAGGCTGCACCGCCGATAACAAGTATCCGTTTACCACGTAATTTTTCGAAATCTATATTTTCTTCGGTATGCGCATATTGTTCTCCGGGCAAATCGTTTGCACAGTCTGGCAGCGAGACCCCGCCAGAGGCCGCCCGTCCTGTTGCCAGAACCACATGCCGCGTATAAATGGTTTCGACGCCGGACGGTGATTTCATGGAGAGTTCAAAATAGGTCTCCATTGATCGAATGGATTGTAATTCAGTTTCGTTCTGAACGGGAGGCTGCGTTACTTTGCGAACCCACACAAGATAGGCCATCCACATAGCGGTGGGTATTTTTCCAAGTGGCTCCCATGCCTCCGCCCCGAACTTTGCCGTAAACCAGGCGCGGAAGGTAAGCCCTGGCATACCCATATTGGGGCCGGTTAAATGCTTGGGGGATCGCAAGGTCTTCATCCGGGCAGTGGTAATCCATGGTCCCTCTTTTCCCTCGGCCCGTCGATCAAACAATCTGAAATTCTTGATACCATCACGACGCAAACCAAACGACAACGCAAGACCGCAAGCCCCTGCCCCGACAATCGCCAAATCCAGAACCGATTGCCCTGCGGCCGTCGTTATAGGCTTCACCCAGTTATCTGCAGGGAAATTCAGAAAGGAAAGTTCTTGCTCCAATGAAGCTTCAAGTGTTTCCAGCGTATGATATCTTTGATCCATTTTCTTTTTTCTTGTTCTTTATTGATGCGCCATTACTGCTCGGGTAAAGTAACAAATACAAATTGTATACTAGGAGAGTATGAATGCGACTAATTATTGCCATTTTATTGCCGTTTCTTTTGTTCTTTACGGTTGGCAAACCATTTCAGGGGATTTTTTGCCTGATCCTACAAATGACATTGATCGGCTGGATTCCAGCAGCGATTTGGGCCGTCTACACGCTCAGCCAATTTAACACAGACAAAAAACTTGAAGACATGCGGGACTAACGCCATATCTGCTAAAATAATTAAGTTTACAAAACCAGCATAAGCCGCAGAAAACCTCAACTCTTGGCATATGCTGGATAATTATTTTAAAAAAAATGCAAATCAGGGCTTGGCAGGATAATAATCAATTGCTATAAGCCGCGAACCCGATCAAACGGGTCTACTGATCCTCGATAGCTCAGTTGGTAGAGCAGCTGACTGTTAATCAGCCTGTCGCAAGTTCGAGTCTTGCTCGAGGAGCCAATTCAAACCCCTGAAAACGTTCGCGTTTTCAGGGGTTTTTGATTCCAATACAGAAACAGCGTTTTCTCATCAGATACCACAATTTTATCGAACTAACGTCAACCTAGATGCATATCCCCTCCCAAACAAATAGTTTCATTTTGCCATTGGCGAAAATCTGCGCGATTTGAGAGTATTGATTTTCGCGAATGCTCAAACTTTCAAGAACCATATTCGGAACAGCCAACAAGTAAAATATATTGAAAAAGCCGCTTTCACCGTATTGGAACAAATTAAAGGGTATGTCGAGCCGAGAGTACCTCAGCCTTCCAAAGGAGTTCATCTACATGCTTATTGATGAATTGGCAAAAGAAGAGCGGTGGCTTGAATATCATGTGACATTATTGAACCAAAGCTATGAGGAAGAATACGGCCTAGAAATTGAAGCTGCATACGCGGAGAAACAACAAATTTTTGGCATTGTAACTATTAATACTGCCGAAGGCATACTCACAGTAAACAGGTCCCGCCGAACAAATTGGGATCAGGATATGCTGGAGGCCATTCAAAACAGTTTTCACGAAATGAATGAAGACCCAGACCAATATATCAATTCAGAAGAAGTTGAGTGTGAAATGACGATGTTAGAATTTCGTGACAGCTTGTATTTTGGCGACTTAATGGAAAAGGAATACTGTGAAATAGAATATTCAGTTTCAGATAAAAAATACGAGGCATGGTCGGAGAATTTTAGAAAAATTTTCGACAAAGCCAGAAAAACGACAACAGAAAAAACCGAATTTACGCTTACAACGAACGATCAATGATGCCTTCTTTTTTTGGTGACAATCCCGCTCATTTTTTCAATGATTTGTGGAAACTGCTGTATGCCAAACTAGAGAGCCACAAATATCCTTTCCAATCCATTGTTCTGGAAATTAGTCTGAATGCCACCGACGAGACTATATACAATATTGAAAATATCCTTCTCCGAAGCCAGAGGTCATGAATTCGAATCTCGTCGGGAACGCAAATATTTTCAATGGCTTAGCGCATTTATCCTGAGACAACATTAATCTATCGTTTTTATACCTAAAGACCCGCTTCGTTGAGCATTGCGATAAAACATTTCATTCCCCAAACAAGCCACTTAGCAATTGGGGGATGGGCGTTTTCTCTGTTTGGGGCTCCCCCCTTCAGTAATGTCAGCAATCAGGTGCTAACCGGCCTAAATTTTACTTCGAAAAAAAAGTCCGCTTATAACCCAAAGCGGACATTGTTTAGCTTATAACATTTAGTCCAAAGTTACGTCTTTCTGTCCGGATCATTTTCATCCATTAAACGCAATACATCTTCCATAGATACTTGTTTTCCGTTCAAAAACCATTCATCGGGCGCATCGGCGGGTTCAATTGCGGGGCCATCTTCTCTATGAAGTTCACCATCTAAATACCATGCCTTTATTAGACCTGGTATTTCAATCGCGGGACCATCTTTTCTATGTAGAATGCCATCCAATCGCCATTCAGTGGTTCCATCTTCTTCATCCACATACCAGGGGCCATCTTCCCTGTGCGCCCTTCCGTTCTTGTACCAAAGCTTTGAACCGTTTGGTTCCTCAACTGCCGGACCATTGTCTTTGTGAAGTTCTCCGTTCCTATACCAGCATTTTGTACCACATGGTTTCTCAACTGCTGGCCCATCTAAACGATGATATACAAAGTCATCTTTTCCCCACTCAAAACCATAGACAACAGCACCGTCCTCCAGCACGAGGCGAACCGGTTCACGGTTCCAATCAATATCCTTTTTTCGCTTATACAACATTTTGTCTTACGTACTCGGCATCCCAATTATCGATGATTTCTATGATATGCGATATGCAATATGTGAAGCTGTTTTCAAGCATTGTAATCAAAATATCCGCTTCGGGCACTTTTCAGAACTAATTAGCACGCTCAGAAAAGGTCTGTTATCAGGAGGTAGAGCAGACATTCACAGCGTAAAAACCAAATTCATAAATCTGATGTCTGTTGTGAGGGGGTATAACGGAAGTTATTTTTCGTCTCCAAAAAGGGCAGTTCATGACCCCAAGCTGACGTTTCATACGTCACTACGCGGAAAATAAATACCACATATTAACCCGTATTTTCTCGGCAACCCCAACATTTCACATCGCAAAACTAATAATTTTCCATAAGGGTCAATTTGCAAAAGAATTGGTCGAGCGTTGGAATTGGATTCCGAACGGATGAAACGAAATAAGGTGCCCTCGGAGCCCGGTTTGACTGCTACTTGAAGCTTGAATTTCATGGTTTCTGAATCATGCTTGACGGTGGTTTGCTCGTCTATCGAGATCTTGAAAAAATAGATACCATCAATTATTGTACACTTAAGTCTGAATTTTTTGAGTTTGAAAATTACTTGAGAAATATTGGTTATTGATTAATCAAGGGGGTCTCGTGACTAGTTCCAAATTCTTTAAGTATACGGCCAGTGTTCTGATTGTTTTCTCTGGGCTGACCCTTCAAGCCCACTCCCAACAAATAAATCTAGACGAAGAAACCAAGAAAATGCGCGAACAAATTTCAGGCAGTGATCTTGGAAAATTTATAAAAAACCAAGAGCAAGACTCCCAAAAATTGAGACTATTTATGAATTCTTTGCATAGAGAATCCATGCGTATATCTACTGGAATTCAACAAAAATTGGTTGCGAACCGGAACGCCCCAGATTATCGGGAACTTTATGTTGCCAAACAACAGAATTTTGTTTCCCTTCGGTTTTGTATCGAAGCTCATAAATATTTTAATGGTGTTACCATTCCCGCACGAATAAATGCAGGGGCTGCGCTTTGGTATACGGCAGCCGTCAAAAAATGCGATCGCCCCCTTTTAAAGAACTATATGAAAACACAGGGTGGCATGGCCACTCTATGGCGCCATTTTAATGGACTTGTGGAAAAGAGTATCCCTATAGAGCAGACAAAGAAAGCCGAATACCAAAATGGATATACAAAGTTTATATCAACGCAAACACAAAAAAGTCTAGGGACATATAAATCAGCCCCTTATGCAAAAATGCTCAGACCGGATCAAGTTCCGGCAGCCGCTCCAGTAGCGCCAGTAACAGTTTCTGTTAGTGATCTGCTACCTCTCCCCATGGCGCCGTTTAAGCATGATCAAGAGGAATGGGCGGTGATTACAAAACACATAGAAGGATTGATGGAACGTATCCTGGAAAAGACCAACAACCCCTTGTTGGTCCATGTATGTCGGCCGATAATCCAGAGTAAAAAACATCAACAACACAAGATGATACCCTGTTCTTCATCCATATCCATGTATGGATCTAGCTTACAAATTCCCGCGTTGAAAACGCAAATAGAAGCGCTCTATAAATTTACCTCTCAATATGAATCGTCAGCCAGTGCCCCGAAGCGGCAAGAAGCTGCAGCAAAGATGGAAACGGCACGTTCAATGGCGTTACCAACCGGAAAACCACAGTATGTGGTGGCCGAGCTAAATATGTACCGAAACGTGATGAAATCAGCAGCCCCCGCAACGTTTGAGAGATGTAACTACACCGATACGGCAGGCCTGACAGATGATCTGAAAATAGCAAAAAACAAAACCGATTTTCTCAGAGTAACTGGCGGACTTTTAGCCTGTGCCCAAACGCTCTACAAGCAAGACAGAACAAAATACGCGAGATTATACAAGAACCTAAATAGTTATTTTCGGGGAGCTCGCAGTCTTCTCTAAGCGATTATTTTGTATTAAAATAAAACTGGAGAACTGTGTCATAGGTCGAATGCTCGATCAAAGTTCACTCGGCATTTCGCTCGGATTATTGCGCAAAATCGGGAGAAGGAAACGGTTCCCACTGCGCTTGAGTAGTTTGTTAGACGTTGGAATGTTTGATGAGAAATTTCAGATATCAATAAGGGTTAGGGAGCATATGCGGCTCCTAAATCGCTACTCGTGACATGTCTCCTAATGGCACTTTTCAGACCGGTGAAAACAGCCGTTCATGACACACAGCAGAAATTCGATATACCTGAGATAGCTAATATGAAAACCCATTCAAGATACCGTACGCTTTTTTGACAGTTGTTCTACTGAGGCTACCAAAATGCTCAAGGCTTCCCGCTGTTCGTCGGCAGACATGGAATTAACATCCACATCAAGTTGGAAGTGCGGTAATTTCGCTCGTATTGGTTTTTGAACACCAATTAGATTTTCATGAAAATCCAGAACTTGATACGTGGACACCGGTTTGGCTATACCTTTTACGACTATCTTCTCGAGCTCTCTACAGTGCATTACATCTTTAACATGAATGTAGGTTTCATATGAAATAAGGATTTCATTAGATACACATGCAGTTTCAAGCCGAGACGCAAGATTTACGCCGCCGCCGATGATTGTGTAATCCATCCGATCTTCGCTACCGAAATTACCTACCGTACATAAACCTGTATTAATCCCCATCCGACATTGCAGCGGTTCCTCAATACCAGATTCATTCCAAATTTTTCCCAATTCAATCATCCGCTTGCGCATAGCAACTGCCATCGAGACACAAGCAATCGCATCTTCTTTGACACCCAATGTTTCTGGATCGCCGAAAAATATAACAATGGCATCACCGATGTATTTATCAATCGTCGCCCCGTGATCAAGCGCAATCCGAGACATTTCCGTCAGGTATTGGTTGAGTAAATGCGTCAAGTCTTCAGATTCCATCTTTTCTGTTGTGCTTGTAAAGCCAACCAGATCGGAGAAAAATACAGTAAGCCTCTTACGCTGTGAGGTTAGCTTGACTTCCTGCTTGCCGGTAAATATTGAATCGTAAATTTGTGGAGACAGATATTTCGCAAGCTGATTGGACAATTGTTCCAATGTATTTGACTTGGCGGTTAGTTCCTCTTCACGTTGTTTAAGGTCAGTTATATCTGAGTAAATAGCAACGGTTCCTCCGTCTCCCGTTTTGCGTTCTGTAATAAGAACCCATCGGCCATCACTACGCCGCTGAAGATAAGGGGCACCGGGATTACGATGTCGCGCCAAACGTTTTTCAATCCACTCGTCCACATGGCCTTCCGCGTCAGTAACAAACCCTCCTTCGGCAGCCCTTCGAATAATAAATTCGAATTTAACGCCCGGTTCGATTTTTATGTCGGCATTCGGATAAAGCAGCTCCTTATACCTGTTATTGCAAATAACCAGCCGATCATCAGGGTCATAGAAAGCGAAACCCTCTGAGGAATTTTCAATAGCATCCACCAATCGTCGCTGTGCCTCTTCAACATCGCGTAAGTTACTTTCTTCTACTTCAATTGCTGTATCCCGAAAGCCTGTTAACGCTTCGGACATACGGGTGATTTCATCGTTGCCACGAGGTACAGGTAACGGCGCGTGCAAGTCACCTGCAGCAATGGCCAGCATACTGTCACTAAGGGCAGTTAAGCGAACGATTAGGCTACGCCCAACATAAAGCCAAACAATAAGGAACGAACTTAAGAGGCTGAGTACCACAATAGCGATCATTATATTGATGTTTAACTTTTGAACAATTGCGGATTGAGAGCTGGCTTCTTCCATTTTTTTTCTAGAGGCATCAACTAAGAAATTTATCTTTCTTGAGAGAAATATTGACTTGCGTATGTTTATTTTCAGTAACTCTTCCGCCTTAGCTATGACGGAGAGTTCCTGTTTTCTTAATTGTGGTAAGCTTGTGAGCCCTACCGTTAGTTTATTAAATTTAGTTAGCTGTTTCTCCATGCGCCTTTTTGCACGCTTAGGCAGGTTTTTCGAAATTTCGGATAAGTCTTTAAGTGATTTCTTAAGAGGAAAAATCAGAACATCAATATTTTCAGCTGAATGAGAAGTGGTGGTTCTTAGCAGGTTATTGTGAAGGGCATCTATCCGTACCGCGGCTTTTTGTTGCGGCACTAACGTGACAATTGATTGTGCAAGTTCATACTGCAGTTCTGAGTTTTTGAATAAAAACCCTGCAGCTTTACCTTCTCTATTCCACTCTACCATCTGCGCACCCAAAATACGTACTCCCGGAGATAAAGTACGTTGGGCAACGCTATTTGCCTGACCTAACTCTCTGATTCGCTTATTTCTGCGGGAAACAATAACCAACCTGTTTTTCACTAGCTTATCTAGGCTTAACAGGTTTTGAGTTAGCTCACCGACCAAATCAGCGACAACCTCAGCAGCAAATTTTTCAGAATGAGTATTATAATCTCTATCGCCTCGGAGTAGAGGTGCCAGCTTCTCTATTTGAGTAGATATTTTAGAAGAAACCTCGGATCTTGCACTTTCAGTTTCAACAGCAAGCAGCGTAGGCGCCGCACGAACGACCCTTTCCACACGTTGAGACAGCTCCAACCATGACAATGCTTCGGGTACACGTTGCTCTGTGATTTCTTTTAGAGCGCCGCCAACTTGAGATAGGGAATAATACCCGGAAGCCGCAGCAACCAGAGAAAACATACAAACTCCCAAAAACGCCAGTAACAAACGGCCACGCACACCCATATTCATCGATCCGGCGGTTTTACTCATTTCGTACAATCACTAGTATTTTGGTCGGCGTCATCGGAGCTGCGCACTATTTGTCTAAAACGTAACTCTCTTCCTCGAACACATACCAAACAAAGCCGCTGATACCTGTCACATCCCCCTTTTTATCAAAACCAATTTCTCCTAGAACAGTGTCAAATTTTCCACTCTTCAAAGCTGAAACAACAGCGTCAGTCTTCGTGGTTTTTGCCCGCTCAACGGCCTGCGCCCAAGCTTGAACTGCACCATAGGCGTACAAAGTATATCCATCTGGCTCATAGGCATCTTCATCACGAATAACAGCAACTACATCTTTAGCTTCTGGATTTAATCGCATATCCGGCCCAAAAGTAAACTTGGCACCGATACCTGCTTTCCCGGAAATTGTAATAAAATCCAGATTAACGAGTGAATCGCCCGCAAGGAGTTGTAGGTTGGGTAACTTCGTTTTTGCCTGCCGAATAATTATGCCGATGTCACCCTGATAGCCGCCTATATAAACGACATCGGCATTAACTTCGACGAGTTTATTAACGACTGATTGATAGTCATCTTGTTCAGGCTTAAAACTATCAAAAAGAACTTCAGTGACCCCTCGCTTGTTAAGTTGTTGCTTGGCAAACTCAGCTATTCCCAAACCAAAAGCTTGACCATCATGAAGAATAACAATATTTCCATTCTTGTTATTGTCAGCAAGGTAATCTCCAGCAACTAGTCCTTGTTCGTCGTCCCGACCAATTACACGAAATACGGTCGAAATTCCGGCGTCTGTTATTCTGGGATTTGTTGACGACGGCGAAATCATAATAATTCCAGCATCTTCATAAATTTTGCCAACAGCCAGAGAAGCTCCTGAACATGCATGACCGACCACAAAAACAACTCCCTCGCTTACTAGTTGTTTGGCTGCGGCCTTCGCTTGTTTAGGTTCACAGGCATCATCAACTGACGTAATTACGATTTCTTGGCCAAGTAAGCCACCATTTGAATTAATGTCAAAAATAGCCCTTTGAGCCCCGATTTCCTGCATTTCTCCTACATTTAGAGTGCTACCGCTTAAAGGCCCAGCAATGCCAATTTTGATTTCAGATTGTGCGATGGTTGCAGTGAAAATTGTGGAAGTAATAATGCCAGCTACACAATAAAAAGAAGTAAAAATATTCAAAGCGGTTCCTCCAAAGATGTTAATTGGAATTTTCTTTATTCAATATACTATTAAATTCTTTTTGAGTTAAAGCTTATTCATTGTCAAGCAGAATAGATTTAATCTAAAAACAAATATAAAGAGCAAGAATTGAACCTAAATTTGTAGCTCAAAGAAACGCGAACACTATTGATTTTACTCACTCAACTTACAACCCATATATGTTTCTGCTATCTTGAGATGAGTTGATAAAAAACCTTAAGATAAATATTTAGACTTCGTGAAAGACTTTCATCAAAAATTAGCAAAATTAATACACTAAATTAGGGATAGTACGCAGGATCAATTGATTAAGAGGTGATGTTTCCGACTTCGCTATCGACGACAATCTGCCTCGGTCGGTGCCTAGCGTCTGCACGTGCGCCTTAAATATGGCGTATCAACACGTCAGACTGAAGTTAGTGGCTGACACTGCGGGCGGCGGTCCATAAGCATCTCTTACTTTATTTTTTTAAGAGCAAACACCTTCATTGGCTCTGGCGCGTCCCTCGTGTGGCAGGCCTCGGAGACAGGCCCCAAGACGTGCCAGCAGCTGATACATACCGCGCCCTTAAAGCTGCCAATAATAGTGGCGCACCACCACTCTCTTTTCCAGCGGCGGCAGGCCCATATCATCGCGTAAATAATCGGGCACCGGATGCCATGTTTTGCTGCGCAAAATCCGCATCAGCCGTCTGGTCAGCACTTTGCCAACATCCACCAGCAGCGTATTTACGCTTTTATCATCATAGGAGATCGGATTTGGCAGCGCGGTATCCTGTCTATTCATCATCACACCCAATCCTTTCAACCTCGGTTGATAAAGAAGTTTTTCTGTACTTATTCTGATAAGAGAGTAATCTTCCCTCATCAATTTTCGTTCTTCATTTGTTTATTTAAGCCGATTAGCCGTCACCTACCACTCATTTGATCTTACAACAAAAGTTAGATAATCTAATGTCTGAAATGCTCCCCAACTGGCTCCCCTCGCTCAATGGCTTGCGTGCCTTTGACGCGGTCGCCCGCCATTCAAGTTTTCAAGCCGCGGCAGAAGAGTTGAATGTCACCTCGGCCGCTGTGCAGCAGGGTGCGCGGGCTGGAAAAGACCCTGGACGCCGCCCTTGTTGTCCGCAACGGCCGCACTCTTCAGCTGACCGCCCGCGGCAAGCTGGCCACGGCGGATTTCAGGGACGCCTTTGATGCGCTCGCCCGCGGCGTTGATAAAATCCGCCGGCATACGGACCGGCCAGCCCTGCGGCTGTCGGTCGAACAATCTTTTGCCGCCAACTGGCTGGTCGAGCGGCTGACCCGCTTTCAGAGCGCCCATCCGAATATTGACGTGCTGGTCGAATCCACCGACCGCCTGATTGACCTGACCCGGGGCGAGGCTGACATTGCCATTCGCTATAGCCGGGGAACCACTGATGATGTGACCGTTTGTCCGCTGTTCAGCGATGAAATCATTGCCGTGTGCAGCCCGTCCTTGCTCCCAATAGGGACCCGCTCCCTGGCGCCCGAAGACCTCAAGACCTGTCCGCTTATTCACTTTGAATGGCCTTACGGGGCGTCCAAGCAAATAAACTGGCCCGGCTGGGTTCGCCAGATGAAATTTGACATTTCCCTGCCCGCCGGCGGCTTGCGTTTCACCGATTACAACATTGCCCTGAAGTCGGCCATCGCCGGCATGGGCATTGCCCTGACCAGCCGCCCCCTGGTAATCTCGGCGCTACGCTCAGGCCTGCTGGTCGAACCCTTCGGAAAGGGCATCACAAACGGCTACAGCTATTACCTGCTCGTCGCCCCCGACGTCGCCGACACCCCCGAAATTAAGCATTTCACCGACTGGATTCTGACAGAGGCGGCGTGTTAGAAGCGGCAAGCTGGCAGCAGAGTGTTGACACCAACCTGAGCTAGCCCGTTTTCGCCGTATAAAAATTGATCGAGGCCGGAATATGCACAGTGCCTTGCTTGTAAAAAGCGCTGAACTCGGCGGCGGTTGCCTATTGGAATTAATCCATAGTTCGTGACATGTCCACTTCTGGCACTTTTCAGAACTGATTAACACGCTCAGCAAAGGTCTGTTATCAGGAGGTAGAGCAGACATTCACGGCGTAAAAACCAAACTCATAAATCTGATGTCTGTTGTCAGGGGGTATAACGGAAGTTATTTTTCGTCTCCAAAAAGAGCAGTTCATGACCCACAGCAGACTTTAAAAATTGTTTGCAGCGGTTTCTTCATACAGGGCGCTTACCCGAATACACTATACTCGGCATCGGTACATGGATTTCGTTGTGAACCCGGTACCTTTCGAAGTGTGTATTTACTTCGTGGCGAATTCGTTTTTTGTACCGTAGCCTCTTGCTTTGATAAAATCAGCGGAATACGCACGCCGAATTGCATCGTTGGTAGTGGCCAGTTCAATTCCTAGATTAGTGAAGGGGCACCCACGGCATTTGCCTTCCGACTTGTATATGCTCGACTGCATCAGGAAGACTTTTTCATAAATCCCCTCCAAACGTTTCACGGCGGCGCCCGTTTCGTCAAACGTTGATTGGTAGATGTAGGCTTCGGTTCGCTTGGCTGCACGCTTCAGCCCTGCGACGGCCAATTCTTCTTTGGATGCGAAATGTTAATAAACGGTGGCCTTGTAAACCTCGGCGGCACGACTCAACTCGTTCATGTTGATGGCGCGATAGCTCTTGCGCCAGAATAAATCTATAGCCGTATCAAGGATGTAATTTTTTGTGTTTTCTTTTTTCATGAAATCAAATTAACTAACCGGTTGGTTTTGACCAGTCGCAAAAGTGAAAAGGGCAGGTTTGATCCCGCCCCCACCTATTTAACTTGCGCCAAAACCGTGAGTTTCAGTAACGAAATCAAGTTCTTTGTCGCCACGCCCTGACAGGTTCAGCAGGATCGATTTGCCTTGATGGTTCTTGTCTTCCAGCATCGTTCAAGCGATGGCGTGCGCTGATGCGTCATAAAGCGTAGTTTAAAAACTAACGTTGCAGCGGACGCCAGCAAGCAGCTTCTTGCCCGGATTTTCAACGATAATCCGAACACCGATCATGCTGCTTGCTGCGTCGCTAACTCGGTCTCACCTGATATCGGCTCATCGGGATAGACTGTTACCGTGTCCCCAACCGCCAAATCATCCGTTTGTCCCAATGGTACAAACGCCTCCACCCGAAGCGGGTCAATCTGGGCGAGAGTAATGATGTGATCTCCCTCAACAAGATACTCACCGGCAGCGCGATTGCTTGACAAAACAATCGCATCAATGGGACTAACTATTGTTTTCAATCTATAAATCGCTTGGGCTCTCTCTAACTCGAGACCCGCAATTTTATGGTCTTCTTTTGCTTGATCCACGTCCATTCGCGCAAGTCGCATACTTATGCGAGACTCCTCCAATTCTTGCGAGGAAATAATATTTTTCTGAAACAAAGCCTCTCGGCGTTCATTACGCAATTTTTCATATTCAAATCTTGAGGTCGCGCTTCTTATAGCTGTTTTATTTCCAGCCCTTGCTTTTGCTAATTCAAGGGATGCTTTTTCTACTTCTGAATTCAATTCAGCTATACTTTCCCCCGACGATACTTCCTGTCCACGATCGACAATAATTCTATCAAGTATCCCCTGCGTTTGAGCGCCAACTTCTACAACAGACCAAGGTTCAATCAAGCATTCGTATTTGGCTGTTGTCGCCGCTGTTACGCCCCATGACGGGGCTAGCAAAAATAACGTTATAGCAGCAAGAAATATTCTCATTTTCAATTTTAAATTCCCACAAACGAAATCATGTCACGATAATGTTCATCTAGTTCGGCGAGAGATTTTCGTAGCTCTCTCTCTTTCGAACACTTCTTGGTAAGGGCCTTTTTAAATAACCAACGCGCACAAGTCTCCGATCCAAAAAATCCGGATTGGGAATAATGGAAAAGTAACGCGCAATACCAAGTTTCCAAGATATTATTCAGATCTTCTTCAGTTATTTTTGCGATCCATATTGGATAATTTTCAGATTCAAACAATCTAAGAGCATGACTTAACAATATTCCCTCTGTCAAAATGACGGTTTGATAACTACTCAATTTGATATGCCTACTTTTAAGTTCCTTGCCTAAATTACTTTGCTTATTTATCCATAGACAGTGAACTGCCGGATCAAATTCAGGTCCCAAATAGCCTTCTGAGACTTCATGCATGACCAATGAAATAGAGTATGCCAAAGAATTTGCGCTATCTTCGTTTTCCGTATCAATGATGAAGAGTGTAGGTTTACTGGATTGCCGGATTAAATCTAATCTATGCTGCACTAATTCGTTGTTTTGTGCAACGTACACCCTTCTTTGGCTCAGCTTTAGAAAGGGGTTTTCTTCAAAACAACGAAATCCGTACATTTCTTCCAACTCAGATTTGTTATATCCAAGATTAGGATTAATGGCGGAGAGCCTGTTGTATCGATTGAAAAACCGACCAAACGTCATCCGAGCGGCCGCTTTTCCTGTATTACCTGACATCCGTCCTTCTCGGGCTGCAAGAAAATTTGCCAAAGTAGGATCTTGAAAATCATTTTGTATGCGATCTTCCAAAACCGAATTTTTAAAAACCAGTTCATCATCTTCTATGGAATAATCCCGATCGAGCTGCCAGATATACAAGACTTCCAAAGCTCGCCGCACCAGATGTTCTGAACGTGACGGGTTTGCCCAACGCGCGCCCATGGCACCCGTTAATATAGCTAACCTTTCCAGCCCTCGGCGTGTAAATCGGGCATCAAATTCCACAATTCTGAAATCCAGTTCCTTCTGCAATTGCCACGCAAGCCCCAAGGCTTCGTATGGAATGTTGGCCTCGACTGTTACAGGAGTTCGCTCGTTAACCATTATGGATGTCAACGTCAATCCACATAACAGCTCCTCTCCATCGAGGAGTATCGCTTGTGAAAGTCGCCCAACGATTGGTTTTGTGCCTGATATGTACTTTCCTGCTAGCTTTCTAAACAGTATTCGAAGATCGTTCTGCGCCCCTTTTATTTCAGCTTGCTCTCGCAAGTAATCCATAATTATTTCAGCAGCAGGGACAAAAACAATCTTCCGTGAATATAGCACCCCTCTTTTTGCAGAGCCGGTTTTTCTGTCCACAAGACCAGCTTTAATATCCAGTGCTTCCAGTAATTTTCCAGACTTTACAAACACAGTTTTCGCACGTAGGTCATCTTTGCAGATGACATGTGTTGTTTGACCTTCAAGAGCAAAGACTGCAGCAATCACTATTGCCATGATGATTTCGCCTTCACCGCAATATTCAGATACCCCGTTATTTAGCAAGGCCCAGGCACATCGATCATCCTCCTTGCTAAAGGTCGTTCCGTATAGAAAGGGTATGTAGGCTGAAATTGTCCCATAAAGAACTGCTTTTGTATAAAAATCGGATGCATTTTTCTCTGATAAAATTGTACGGATTTTTTCCTTTACTCTACTTATCGACATTATTTTAATTTCAGCTCGCGCCTCTTGCACATTCGACAAAAACCGCTTTGTAGAAAAAGGCCTCCCAATATTGTCAATAAAACCACCCCAGACGTGAAGTATTCCTCTAGAGTTTCGCCCTTGATTTGAAGGTAATATACGAGCGCCATGCGCGATTTTAATTCCGATTTCAGACATTCAATTCGCTCAGCAATAGCTGCCTCAACCGCCGAATAGCCTGCAATCCAAACGCTTCATATCCATGCTTAAAAATGACGTGAACGCGTTGTCCAACTCGTGGATTTGGGGGGAGATCGATGAACTGCAACTCCATCTCGAACATTTTTTCCAGTGATTTCACCTCACCCGTTTCTTCATCGCGTTGGACATTAATTGACCCGCCGCCAAATGTAGATAATGCCATAGAGGGCAATTTGTCTGTTGCTGCAGGAATAGAGCGTATAATTCGGCCCCTCAACACATCCCCCATTGTATCGGTCATAATAATGTAGACATCAGTTAGCCTGCGATCCACCAGATCGGCATCAGATTGCCTGACAAGAGCACGCACAGTCACGTTTTTCTCGTTAATAATGAAGCCCAGCAATTGCCCCCGTTTAAAAAACTGACCTTCCAGATCTTCTGGGACAGGTAAAGCAAACATACCCTTCTCTTTTGCTTTCAACTGTAATCCTGTGATTTGCCGTTCAATATTTTCCAGGCGTTCAGCAGCATATTCGATTTCCACACGAGTAAGCTGCGCATCAACCCGATCAACCACAAAATCCGCTTTATATCTTGCATTCAATGCAGCTATTCGCGCGAGCAAAGACCTCTTCTCCACATCCAGATCAGCGTTTGACAAACGAATAAGGGGAGTCCCCGTTTCGACGAATGTGCCGTCCCCTATCATAACCTCTTTGATAAACCCATCTGTTTGAACGGTAAGTTCAGCTTTTTCAGGGACCCATATCACGCCGTCGGCATATGTCGATAAAGGGGCTGGCACCAAAAATAGAACTCCTCCGATTACTGTGAGGACAGAAGTCATTCGCGCGAGAGCCCCTACTCGGCGCCTTTGTAATCTTGGGGAAAACAATAAAAACCTGAGCGCTTTAAACATTGGAAAAACAAAAAGCTGAATAATAGCCCAAATGGCAATACCGACTCCCAAAAAGAAGAATTTTTGAGATACAAACAAGGCAATGACACCAACGATGAAGACCCGATAGAAAGCAACAAGTACAGCATATACAGCAAGCCACACCTTCTCCCGCGTCGATGTTTCTGGAGTGGTGGAATCCGGTAATTGTAGTATTCCGGATTGCACCAGATATAAGAAATACTTCTGTGATCTTGTTCCAAGATTTGGGATCTCCAGAAAATCCCCAAGGATGTAATAGCCATCGAAGCGAAGCAGCGGATTTATGTTGAACAAGAAAGTAGAGACGCTTCCTATTAACGCTGCATTATACATTGCCGAGCGAATAATTCCGGGTTCAAGCATCGTCCATATAATGATGGCGATCGCAGCCAAAAACATTTCAACATACATGCCAGCTGCTGATACGATAATTCGCTGCCACTTAGTTTTAAAGGTGTTGGCCGCAGATGCGTCCACGTAGGGAATGGGAAAGAAGACAAGAAACATAATGCCCATCTCATGAGCTTCCCCGTGCCAGCGCTTCACAGCAAGGCCATGCCCAAATTCATGACATAATTTTATCACACCAAACACAAGCACCAGAACAACCAGATTTTCCGCGGCCAAAACCCTGTCGCTAAAATTTTCACTGAGTTGATCAAAATGCAGTCCCGCTTGGACCAATCCAAAACCAACCACAATTACCCAGATCCAAAGGCCCAGCCTTGAAAATGCCAACCGCCCCAACCCAGATAACTTCTGTAAAACATCTTCTGGATCAAACAGCGGTATTCTGATTGCCAATGGCGACATCAACTGCTGTTTGATTTTCTTCTGTTTTAAAAGAGCGTTTTGTTCAAAAAGGTCTGCGCCGCTTTGCTCGGAGGGAATTGTAAGTGCCCCAATTCCATGCAGCTGCGACAATAACCGAATAATATCTTCTTCGCTTGGCGCCCCCTCACCTAATTGCTCTTCGCAACAGTCGAGCACATGTTGAACGCTACGTTCTCCATCCAACAATCCAATAAATCGGTAAGCTTCAGGGGTAAAACGGTATTGCCTAGCCGACAGACGATCATGGATGACATACCACAGAACACCCCTCACGACTTGACGTACAATTTGGGTATGGTCATGTAATTTTGGTTTTGAGGCAGCAACTTTATACCAGTATGGATGGGATGGTTGCTGTGGTTTCATCTCGAAACTCCTCCCTTATAGCCACCATTTATAATATTGGATGCGTATCCAGTTTAAAAAACTGCGTGACCAGATCCAAACAAGTTTTTGCTCGTTAATAGAGATCTTTGCGACCCCTTCCATTCCGGGGCGAATTCCTTTTGGAGTAATATCTAGTAGGCCTTCAACACGAAACATGTTTATGCCCTCTTCAGATAGTGTAACAGACGATATTTTGGTTACTGTGAAAGCAAATGGATCATGTGGCATAGAATTTAATAGTAGCGAGCCCGTTTGTTCAGGGGCAACCTCTTCTATATCGCGCTCATCAACTTTCAAGAAAATACGATAACTTTCATGAGGAGCGACTTGAAACAATGTATCCCCCATTTGCACACCGCGCCCCAACGACTGTGTAAGATCCCCGCTAAGGACTATGCCGTTGAACGGCGATACGATGATCGCCCTTTCAATTTTTTCATTTAAAAGCGCTATTTGAACATCGGCTTCATCAATTTGCGACTTGAATACGTTTGCCTGCGCCATATCATGATTTGCCACGACCCTTTGTCGTTCAGCTAAATATTGTTTTTTACGGCTGGCCCATGCCTCTAGTTCTAACCGTAAATCCCGATCATCAAGTTTAGCAAGCACCTGTCCTCGCGATACTTTATCTCCTGCCCGTATGTTTGCTTCTGCTATATATCCATCATAAGGCGCAACCAGCATTCTTTGGATGCGCCCCTCCAGTGTTGCATCAGTTGTCACTCTAAACGTGGATGTGACAGTGGAGAAAAACAAAACCAGTGCAGCAATTGCAATCACCGCTATTTTACGCCCCAGATATCCAGCGCCCAGCAACCGGTGTAACTGCCTCTGCATAGATAATAGAACCTTTACCCCAAGCCATCGGCTCTCCTTTCGCTTCATTTCAAGAACCCGCCCCACGGTTGTCCCCAAAGCCGTAACCAGCTCTACGTCATCCTGTTCCAGCAAACGATCGGGGTGAAACTCCAGAGTTAAAGCGCCATATATCCTTCTGTCGTCATATAAAGGTACAGTTAGAACTGGCCCCGCAAAACCATATCTTCGAGCCAGTTCTTCATGGCATCTCGTAACAGCTATATTTTCATCAGATGAAGGCGATACAATAAGCCGTTCCTGATCAACGGCTTCTTCCATGGCACTTGAGATAGCACGCACCAAATTCATCCGACGCGAAAAAACAGCGGTGTGTGAAATCGCTAGAATTTTTATATGCCGGTTAGAAACGACACCAAAGCTCGCTCTTTCACAGTGAATTTGAGAAGCGACCTCGGTAAGCGTAGCGCTTGCTGCTGGGCCAAATTCGTCATATTCCAGCGATACGGCCACTAAATCCAGTGCTGTGGACAAACGACTAGCCGCACCATGCACCAAATTGTATTGTTTCCCCTTTATATGGCTTTCAAGCCAAACAGATCCCCATTGTAATTGACGCAGTGCGGATTGCAGCATTACATCGCTGCCCGGCTGAACGTTAAACCCGACAACCCCCGCGACTTCTCCATCAATTAAGATTGGATATGCGATACTTTGCGTTTCCACATCATTCACTGAATTGCGCCGAATGATGCCTGTCCGCCGTCTTACTGCAGCTTCAGCAATCTCTATGAGGTCTTTATCTGGAATTGCCTCAGGTGGCCAATAGGCAGCTGGGCGCAAGTCTTGCTCCACTTCATCAACGACAACAACAACACCGTTGAGAGCTGATCGAAGAATTCTGCTTTGAAGTGACAACCAGCTTTCAAAAAAAAGGTGATCATTTTTGTGATCTGCCAGATTTTGCCATGCTGTTCCGTCGAAACGAACTGCTTTCCCTCCATCACTCATGTTGGGAGCCGGCTGTATATTCTCTACATTCGGATTTACTGGTTTCATGGAGAAAAACGATACGCAGTTTTCACACGGGGGAATTATCAGACCAACTGTTTATAAGTAAAACTAAAATTTATGTTCGCCTGATAAATCGATTACAAGATTAGTGTTGGCTGTTCCCCGCACGAGCTGCGGGATCAATATTCACAGCACCGTATCTATTCTCATATTCTTTCACCACTGCGCTTAACAAAGAAAGAAGGCGCTTGGCAGCATGGGGGTTTAAAATCAGTCTGTCAGACAAATTGACAATAAACTCTTTATCATTAGCATTCCAAGATTGGTTTGTTCCAAAAAAGATCGTCATTTCTTCACGGCTACTCACCACATTAACAACATTTGCATAGCTTGTTTTCATGTTTGCATCATTCCAAGTCACGTTCGGAGTGGCTGGGTTTGTTTTAGCATCAGCAGTTAGTTCAGGTTTTGGAGGTTTTGTTCCACCGTTTGTCGCTGTATTTTCAGAGGCACTCATGATCAATTCTCCGGTTAGTTTAAAAACAGCCACCCTTTTTCATTATAACTATCTAATTGAATGCATTGAAAAACAAAGGAGCATGAGCAATTTTTCTTTGAATTCAGCGATTCTTCTCCAAAATTTAAGGGTAATTGAGCTTTTAAGCTCTACTGCCCTTAAATCTCCCTTGCCCTATTTTGTCAACTTGGCAAGACTAACACTAGTTCAAGTCATCATTTGTTGTTACCACTCCCGAAATTTCAGGTAAGTCAAACAAGAACTCCAACATTTCTACGTCCTCTTTGGACACCTTGGCAACGGCACTTGAAGAATGGTCCTCTGTCCAGTTAATAACTGATCCTTGATCCGCATCTGCGGCACCAACAGCCTCATATTCAAAACCATCTATGGAGACATCTGTCTGTGTATGACGTTCACCACTATCGAGTTCAGAACTCATAAGATCATCACTTGAGCTGCTGTGAGTATCTATACCCAATGAATGCCCCATTTCATGCATCACAGCGGTGAGAAGGTCCATGCCATCGATGGTATCGCCTTTTTCAGACTCAGCGTCATCTGAGGGTGTGTCATCAATATACCAACCATGCCCCGCCGCATCCGCATCAATCAGAATACGACCGTCTGGCAAAACCATACCTAACGTGGTACCTGAAAGATCCGCAATTATAAAGTCATCTGTTGAAAGCTGCATAACATCGCGGTCAAGTCCTAGCATCATCATCCAACGATTGGACCCTTCATCAATCATTGCTGACAGGCTTTCAGCATCGAGTAATTGATCTGCAGAAACGGCTCCATTTCCCATAGAACTTGCAACAAGTTCTTCTGCATCTTCTATGTAAGCGGGATCATCACCCCGTAATGTTGTGTTATCGAATGTCGCTGCACCGTCCTCTACGAACAAACCAACATCACCATCGTTAAGCAGGCTGTAGTATACAAAACCTGTTACAGCTTTTCCGTCAAGCTCTACGCTTACACTGCCGCCAGATAGATGGATAAACAAATCATGACCAGAGTTGCCGGTTAGTTTGACATCTGTGGTTACATCGATATCAATGCCGCGATCAGTCACATGACCAATAATGATTTGCTCAGCATCGGGGTCTATTGCAACGAACTTATAATTTTCTTCGTTATAATAATCGAAGACCATTCCGGAAAGCTGATCTGAGTCCACGTGACTTTCAAACTCGATCATTGTGTAATTTGCAACGTCCACACCGCGTGTGGCAATGGCAAACCCGGATGCAATGCTTGCTGTCAATTCGCTTCCGGATACAAACCAACTACCGTTTACTGGCACCAAGTCTCCCATATCAAAATCGAAGTTTTCAGCAAATTCAAAGGTGATAACAGGAGGGAGTTTCTGAATTTGCCAGTCGTCGAAGGATGCTTTCGCGCCCTCAACACCTAAACCTAACATGCCGTCATTTAACGGATTTTCAAAATTAAAGCTGGTGGCGTTAGTACCGTTCACATAAACGGTGGCAACGGTACCGTGCATAACCAAAGTAAGGTCATAATCTGTACTAGCTTTTAGTCTCATGTTATTTTGAGTATCAACCACCCATCCGTCTAAAGTACGGTGCCCTATCTGGATTTTATCCAATCCAACATCAACACCCGCGAATTTGAAGTTATCAACATCCTGATAATCGAAAATGATATAGCCGTTGGATTTCCACCCAGCTTTATCTTTCTCTGCGTTCACTGTTGCCAGAACTTCCATATAGTTGGGCTGCATCTCGTCTAGGAAGAACAAGCTGACCGCTTCATCACCCAAAGCCGCCGCCTCAACTGTGTAGGAACCATCTTCAATCGCCCAGAGGCCAGATTCTACGGCAAAAGCCAGTGCGTTTGGATTACCACCACCACCACCGCCGCCGCCGCCACCAGGTCCGTCATACTCGCCAGCAAAAAGTTCACGGCGCATGATTTCACGTGCACCTTGCAGGTTACCCGCTTGTGGATCATTTGGAGCGCCTGTTTGTTCGTTCCAATCACGATCTTCTTGCAGAACCATACCCAGTTCACCAAATGGTTCAAAATTACGAAGCGCATCAGGATCATAGGTCCGTGTATCATCGAATTTATGCTCAAGATACAGACCACCGTCAGGAAGTGTAGGATCGGCACCATCACTTTCGGATAGATCATACAAATAATCCTGAAGATGAGGTTGCAAATTTCGGCTAATGTGGAAAGCACCAAAGGGACTGAACGGTACGATATAACTGTTAAATTCACCAACCCAGCCAATGGCCCGATCAGCGCCCGTATTCAAGATCATCACATCGCGTCCGGCACCATCATAGGCTATATCTGAGTATGACTGATAGGCATCAGGATCATCATTCAAACCACCATTCGTATCATGGTCATCATCCATGTTGAGCATATCATCGCCGCGACCACCAAACATATGGTCACGTCCTGTACCGCCTACGATCCAGTCATTTCCTAGGTCGCCAAACAACTTGTCATCACCATCGGTATAAAGCGTTACAAGTTCATCGGGATCCGGGAATAAAGTATCTTCAGGGCCTTCAGTTGCGTCAAAATTCAACAAGAAGTCTATTTCGTCGCCGGAAAGATCTTCTATAGCGACACGTTCACCAGTGGCCGGATCCACAAGAATTTTCTCTCGGGGTTCATAGCTATCATACAGAGCGAATTCATCAGCAAACTCTCCATCACCACCGCGGCCTTCATACCGAAGAATTTCGCCGGGGTTATATAATGCGTAATCGTACCAGAACGGATCATCCTGAACGGAAACACCGCTTACATTGTCTGCATTTTGAATTTGTTTCAGTACATCGTTGACACTGTCAAACGGTGCGGCATCACCATCACCTGAATAGTAGAATGGCAATGCTTCTGCGCCAGATACCGCATCATCACCGTCTCCGGCATGCATGCTATCTTTACCCCAACCGCCAAACATAATGTCATTGAACAATTGATCGGCGGCAGTTGTTGCTGTACGGAACGCCAATAGATCGACAGTGTATTTCAATACACCATCCATATTAATGGTTGCCCGTTGCAACTGACCCGGTGTTGAAATATCCAGATCCACGTCTTCCAGCTTTTCGATACCGTAAAGTGGCTCCGAAAGCTCATCATCATTATTGTTGGCTTTTTCAGTATTCCGGCTTGTCAGTAGAAGGCCATCATCACCAAGCATGCCATCTTCACCGGCACCTCCGAATAAGACATCGTTGCCGATTTCGCCGTGCATAGCGTCATTTTCAGCATTACCAAACAGGACATCATCCCCCACCATACCGTGCATGAAGTCATCGCCCCCCTCACCGAACATCAAATCCCCTTTACCTATGGAGGTAGAAGAGAAGAGCATGGAAAATTCACCAGTAGAATTATCAAATGCAGGTGCGTAACCATAATCACGAAGTAAAACTGGGCGTGCGATCACAGGTCGGTCGATTTTTTCGTCATAATTAAACTCAAGATATTCGCCCGTATCACTATCAACCAAGCGATAAATTTCACCGTTATCACCTATGATTACATCTGAATCTTCTCCATTGGCCATTGCGGGATCATCAGCATTCCGTGCCAAGCGATCAGGGTCACCCGCAGCACCATATATCAGGTCAGCGCCATCGGGACGTTTTTCTGGTGTATCAAAACCGAACAAGGCGGAAGAACCACCGATCAGATCGTCTTGACCCAAATTACCGTAAATTCGATCGTTTCCGCCATTACCTTCGACATAGTCATCGCCGTCTGTTGCGGTTTCTTCCACCCGGAAAGTGAGATCGAAGTTGGTAACCTCGTCTGTGTTAAAAGCACGATAGTCAGGTGTTGGAAGATCAAAGGATGGATCAGCGCTCATTAACGGACTGTAAGCCCCTGCACCGCCATCCAGTTCAATTCGACCATCACCTTGCATGATATCATCACCCAACTGTCCGAACATTTCGTCATCGCCCTGATTGCCGACCATAACGTCATTACCAAACACATGCGGTGTAGCTGGAGAGGCCACAGCCGCTGTCTCAATAGCTAAACTATGATCTAGTAGTGTGATGGTACGACCTGCATCGTGATCAGGGTTCGCGTACTGTGTTGCCGTAACGTTGGGAACAAATTCACTATCCACCATCAGGAAGCCCGCTGGCTGCCCAACGAGAACACCAAGATCGACTTGCATTGTTTGATACATCAAGCCATCTGCATTCAATGCTCTGAAGCGCGGCGATACAGAGTCGTCCTGTCTAATGATAATTGCATTATCACCCGTCATAACGTCTTCACCAGCGCCGCCATCCATGACATCGTTTAGATCATCATTGTCGGAAGGATCCATATCAGCGAGCATACCTGTCAGATCATAGTCAGATACGGCAAGCGCATCCTGCTCATCAATTCCACCTTCAACATTATGGCCACCGATCATGTCGTCATCTTCTGTTCCGCCGAACATGACATCATCGCCTTGTTGTCCAAGCATGATATCATCGTTGCCATTACCGAACATCAAATCGTCGCCGCCATCGTCTGCAAACGCGGTGTCTATGGCGAAGAAGTAGTTATTATAGAACAATGTACCGGGGGCTGCTGTTGCACCCAAAGTGGGATAGAGTTTTCCGTGATCACCAAACAACAGGTCCTGGCCGTCCGCACCGTCGTCACCAGCGCCACCACCAAGAGCCCCACCGTCGCCAGAGTCGCCCCAGATTTGATCACCATCAGTGCCGCCCAGAATGACATCTGAATTGCCGTTGCCAAAGATTATATCTGCCCCGCCATCATTTGGTGCGGTGGTCATAATACGGTCTAGAGTCAACGAGTTTGGAACCAGTCCATCAAGATCGAATGATCCAGCACCAATATCCGAGCGCCCAGCAACTGTGTCATCTACCAATCGCCAATCAATACGGCCATTATCACCCAAGATTATATCGTCACCAGCGGCACCAGAAACCAAAACGGTTAGAAGTGGTTCGGGAGCTTCACCATATAGACGATCACCAAACGCACCGCCCATTATGATATCTGCATCATCATTACCTTGAATGACGTCACTTCCACCCATATCAGTATTAATGGTTTCCAGATAGTCAACGGCTCCATCTCCGCCATTATCAAAGACAAGTTGTCCGTGATCACCGATTAAAACATCACGTAACGCATCCGCATTATTTACCGGGCCAAGGGGACCCGCACCGTTACGATATGCATCACCATAAATGTCGTCACCATCGGTGCCGCCAAAAACAATATCAGACCCGCGATTACCGTATATTTCATCACCAGCTGTACCGCCTAATGCCGGCAATTTAGTGGTAATTTTCGTATATTCTCGAAGCGCGGCATTAGTTTCATCGTAAGTAACGATACCTTCATCCCCGAGAATAACATCATTGAAGAAACCAACGGCATTAACAAAGTTTGAACTTTGTCCTTCACCCATCAACAGATCATCATCAACACCACCAAGAATAACATCTTCACCAGCGTTACCTTCAATCGTGTCGGCTCCGCCGTCTGTTTCAGCTGTATCAGTGCTTTCGACGCGATCCAGAATACCCAGCACTTTAATCACCTCACCGTGGTCACCAATCAAGATGTCGCCGCCGGGCATTGTTTCGACAGCATCCACTGGCAAGACTTTATCAAGATTATCACCCATCATGAAGTCAGAACCTGTACCACCAAATCCAATATCTTCGCCGCGACCACCAAACAAGGAGTCGCCGGTACCAAGCGTTACATCAAATGTTTCGATTTTGTCTGCAGTGGTTGAATCTGTATCCCCGTTATCGCGGAAGAAAACACGGCCCTCATCACCCAGCATAATATCTTCGAAACTACCACCAGCGCCAATATGAGACAGACTAGCAGCTTCGCCAAAAATCATGTCGCCAGCCACACCGCCGATTAAGACATCATTACCGTCATTACCTTCAATTGTATCAGCTCCGCCATCGCCATTTGCAATATCCGAACTGGTAATGCTTTCGCGTAGTGCCAAACCACCAACTGTTACATAATTCAAAGTGCCCTGATCACCGATCAAGAGATCATTACCTGGAGATGCTTCAAGAGCATCAAAGACACCGCTGCCTTCCATCGCTTCATCATTGTCGCCAATGATGATATCAGCACCGGTACCGCCAAAGCCAACATCGTGTCCGGCATTACCATATATTTCATCACTACCGCCCAATGAAAATTCACTGGTAAAAATCTTATCGCGAACAGGATCTGGACCTGAGGTAAACCGAACAACTCCTTCATCACCAAGAATAATATCATCCTCGCCGTTACCAGCAAGACGGTCGGTACCACCATCACTAACTCCGCCAATAATCACGTCATCTTTTTGGTTACCGGCAACCCAGTCACCACCGCCTTGATTATTGGCTGTGTCTGTTGCTTCAACTGTTCGGATTAATCCATCACGTAAAACAACTTGTCCCTGATCACCGACAATAACATCTGCACCCGCATCGACATCACTAACAGCATCCACATCACTTGGATCATCTAGATCAAATATATCATCGCCATAGACACGGTCGGCACCTCCGCCAGCCAAGATTATATCTTCGCCTTGGCCACCCGAAATTGTGTCATTCTCACCAATATATGGAGATATGCTGGTTGCAACGATATCCAGTGTATAGATGTCATCATCGCCTGTGAATGTTGCTTCACCATCTGTGTAGAGAGTTTCGCTTGATGGTTTGATAAAGGAAAGGTTTCCATCATCGCCAACAATTACATCATCACCAACGCCGCCCGTAATTCTGTCCTCACCGACACCACCGAAGATAATGTCATTGCCACCGCCGCCATCGACACGATCATCCCCGTAATCACCTAAAGCTGGAACCGCCGCAGCAACGGTCGTAATTTCCGAAACTGTGGCTGCAAGTACAGAAGTATCGATCACGCGGTTAAGTGTACCGAAATCGGCAACGATTACGTCATCAGATTGTGCTTCACCAGCCACATCACCGTTGATGGTGTCGTTATCTGTACCGCCAAAGATAATATCGGCACCCAAATTACCTTCAATGTTATCTGCGCCACCATTGCCCGGATCAGTTGTTGCAGATTCCGTCATCAGCGAGATACCAACTGCGCTGTCATATGTAAAATCAGCTTGACCATGATCACCAAAGATTAGTTCCGCACCACCTTCACCGTCTACAGTATCATCATCCAAGCCACCGAAAATGTAATCATCATCAATACCGCCAAGAATATGATCTTGACCGCCAACTGTTGGATTAATTGTACGAAGTCGTTTTGGGTCAAACGTTAGCGCATCATAAGTGTCTCCGCCGACGCCATCATTCAAAATTGCATCGCCTGATACGAACACAGTGATTTCACCATCATCACCGAACAAGACATCACGACCTGCGGCACCGCGCAAGCTGTCGTCGCCATCATTACCAAGAATGAAGTCGGTTGAAGATCCACCAAATCCCCAGTCGTTACCGCCGTTGCCGAATATTACGTCTGAACCACGTTCGCCAAACAAACTGTCATTGCCATCGACAATGGCAGCACCGATTTCATCCGTAGATAATCCTGCAAGGAAGCGATCATCATCGTCTCCTAGATCATCTCGCAGATCACCGCGAAGAACGTCATTACCATCTTCACCCCATATGGCATCATTGCCGGAACCGCCAGAAATAACATCCGCCCCGGCTGTGTTGTATGCAGTCAAAATTCTGGGAGGAAGTGATTGATCTATAACAGTATCACCTGATGCGGCATCAACAAATGTCAGGTTTTCAAATGCGGCAACAGTTACACCATCACCTTCTGCTTCGAACAGGGAGTCGCCCCAAATCCAGTCATCAGCGCCATCACCGGAAATCCAGTCTTCTCCGCCGCCGCCTGCGATATAATCTCCACCAGCAGCGGTTCCGGAAGCCGCCATATCAGGGAGGCCTCCAGTTTTAAAAATTAAGCAGTCCGCATCAAATGTGAATTCCAGATCACCCCAAATTTGATCATCATCAAGACCGCCGATTAACATATCAGAACCGCCTCCGCCGCTGATCAGATCAGCGCCTTCACGGCCCCAAATTGTATCGTCATCAGCTTCACCGCTAAGGACATCGTCCCCCAGATCACCATCGATGGTGTCATCACCGTCGCCACCTAGAACTGTATCATCTCCAACGCCAGCAAAAATCAAATCTGCGCCGCCGTTGCCCTTGATTTTGTCGTCGCCAGAACCACCAGACATCACGTCAGCACCATCACCGCCTTCAAGACTATCTGCGCCGGAATTACCATCAATGGTATCATCGCCGTCGCCGCCAATAAGTGTGTCTTCACCTTCTCCGCCGGCGAGATCACCTGCAATATCAACACCTGCCATAACGATGGCATCATCGAACAAGCCTGCACGGCCTAAAATATTGTCATATTTGGTTGCAGAGCCGAAATTCTGAGCTGCTACTGCTGAACCATTAATCACTGCAGAGACGTAAACGTCGCCGCCAGCTACGGTTACTGTGAAGGCTTCTTCAGTATCAAAATTTTCGCCGTGAATACGGTTTTCCGCATATTCACCCATGTTCAAACGCAATGTGCCGTCTTCCATATCTTCAGCAAGAAGCGGGGTGGGTTCACATTCAATCGTTAGATCAAGGATCGGCAAGGAAGGACCGAATTGCCATTCTTTACGCCATGCACCAAACAGAGCTTCAACAAACACAAATAGATGTGCTTCGATAAAGACTGAATAATCAAAAATACAAAGCGGATTGTGGTCGTTACCTTCAATATTCGCGAGGATTTCCGAGAAGCGAACTTTGAAATCTTCATTTGGATCATGAAGATCAATTGCAAACGTACCGAAGATACCACCACCGACACCAGCAGATGCAATACCAATACTGATAGCCAACGCTGCTGTAATTTGACCTTGAAGTGTTATCTCAGGAGTATCGACACCTGGGTTTTCAAAGGAGTCATCTAGGATGAAGAATCCTTCAATCAAATCCAATGGGTTACGGAAATCGCCATCTGCAAACGCCCTAATTCCGGCAGTGTCATAAGCAAAATCAAAATCAAATGTAGCTGAGAAACCACCGCCGACTTCGACACCAATTGGGCCCCAGATAGAGAAGAATTGATGATAATCAAACCCAAAGACCAATTCAGGGAAGTCCATACCGATCAATGTTACGTCTCGACCAAAGAGCAATCCAATTATTTGAGTTGGATCATCTAGGAATGGGAAAACAAGTCCACCACCGTTTGACGAGTCTGAGAATACATCGAAAGCACCGGACGTTCCGGTAGCGGCAACAGTTGCAAGCTCTGCTACGATGTCAAAAGATCCAAGGAAGCTGGTAAGCTCGTCGAAATCAGGTAGTCCCGCGAGGATGTCGCTAAAGACCATTGTTGGGTCGCTGAACAAATCGCCAACAGCGGCGTCAGTTAGATCAAGAGAGTCAACACCATCACCACCAAGACTAAAATCAGAACCCGTTAGATAGAAGATAATGTCGCCATCTGACCCGTCTAAATCGAGGTTATCCAATGTCACAAGAAGATCGACAATAAATTTCACAGCATCAACAAATGACGCATCCACATAACCGAACAGGGCTGCAATATCCAACAACGACACTTCGCCGTTCAAGTCGGAAATCACTGGAATTGGATCAATCAGCGGTTCAAGTATAGGCAAGATTGGCGAAATATACTCTTGGACAGATTCTACAATTGGCCCCAATACATCAGAAAGGAATTCACCCAAATTCAAACCCAAATTTTCAAAGTTAATTTCTGGACTTGCGGGCATAGAGGCCGAAATATTATCACCAAAACCCCATGCCATACCAAAATCAGCAACCAAACTTGGGAACGCCCGCGACAACTCAGGATCACCGGCATTGATGCCAAGTTCCAAGCCAAGGTCAATATCAACACCCGCACCAAATGAAATATCGAAAGAGGAGTCAGGAATTTCTGGGAAAGTTAACCGACCATCAAGGTTCGCATCGATTATGTCAAAAGAGAAATTAGCATCCAAATCTTTATGATTTGGATCCGCATCTAGATTTTCGTTGAAGAGTGACGCTTGCAAGAATCCTAATGTTAAAGAAGCGCCTTGTGGTAACGTAACAAACAAATCAAGGGCGATTTCATCCTCAGCCGGATCTACAACTAAGAAGAAACCATCTTCCAGATCAACACCCATTCCAAGGAACAGATTCCAATCAAAACCAACCGTCAGTTCATCATCAACCTTCAATCCAAAGGCAGGAATGGCGAAATCAACGTCTCCGACGCCTTCTTCATAGTGTCCACCAAGATCGAGGGCGATTTGAAAACCATGAGCAAGAGGGTCTGTCAGTAGATCCTCAAGTGATGTAATGGAAGCCCCATCTCCAATACCCGTGAAAGTGTCTCCAAGTTCACCGACAACATCTCCGGCTTCGTTAAAGAACTCAAACACAATATCCCCAGCGTCGAAAACGCCATCTATGAGCGATCCTAATGTTCCAAAAATCAAATCCTGGAAGTCAGTGAAAATATCTGCGAGGAATTCTGGTGTTTCATCAATCAAATTAATTAGCGGAGAGACAAGATCATTTCGCAGGTCATCGAAGAACTCGCTCACTGATCCAAGTGCATCGCCAATAAATGGCATATCACTCACGCCATCGATGCCAAATAATTCTCCTGAGAACAAGTCACCAACAGTACCGAGCACCAGATCGATACCTTCTGCGAACATCTGAATGGTATCAAGCAGACCAAGATCATCAAGGAAATCCAATCCAAGGACAGCTTCAAAATTTGGTAATTGTACGTTTGTAAAATCAATACCTGCCGGATCTAGGTTATCAAGGAAAGCGTCAAATTTTAAATTCCCAAGGAAGGTCGAGGAACCACCAAATTGCACGAAAGTTGGCAGTACAGTTCCAAAACCGAAATCCAGATCGAACAGGTTCTGCGTATCTATTTCACCGAACATGTTATCGAAATCGAACAGATCGATAAGAGCAAAGCGATCGTCTGCTGCACCCAGATCAGGTAAGGAAAATTCAAACGACATTGGTGTAAGATCACCAGGTGTTCCAGTACCGTTAAGGGTTAGAGCGCCCCCATCGATCAATGCTGCAAGCGGACCAAGCGCGCCGACGAAACTAACTTCACTTGCATTGGCAAGACCGGAAATTGAAATACCGCTCTCGTCAGTGTTAATGAAAACATTTGTAGGGTTTTCCGGTTCCACACCAAAAGAAATGCCAAAATCAGCAGAGAAATTTGCGGCAAGATTTGCAGCACCAGAAAGATTTGCGACATCTTCAAAAGCAGCAGGCAACCCAAGCTCAGTTAGATCGAAGTTAATGGGAAGTGATCCGCCAAAGGCGCGTGTAAAATTAATATCAAACCCTAAGACACCGGGACTATTGACTTCGTATGTTAATGAAATCAACCCACCAGTGACTTGCTCAAGCGCAGCTGAGATTGTTTCTGTAAGCTCTTGAATTACGGCAATATCTTCATCGATCATTTCGTTCAAAACGTCGATAAAACCTTCGACAAACCCAAGAGCTTCACCAAGATCAATTCCGACAAATGGCAACGGATCACCGAGGAAATCCATTTCCATTAATCCAATCAAGAAGTCACGAACATCTTCAAAGGTGTCCAGAATATTGTCATAGGTAAAACTGCTGAAGGGTGCCAGTTGTTCCAAATCTGTAAGTACTGGTGAAATAATAGCAGCTGGATCAAATGCGGTTATATCTGCAACGCTGATCCCCACAGTTGGGGTTCCTGCTAATGTATCCAAATAATCTTGAAGATCATCCAAAACACCGCCGGCACCTGTAATTGATGGTGCGCCAAATTCAACTGACGCTGATCCAGAAACACCCAGTCCAGCGCCTATGCTCTCAATTAGAGATCCCAACCCAGGGTCGCTCTCATCAAGTAATTTACCACTGGCCGCCTCGAACAATGTGTCATAAGACAAGCCGATGAAACTGCCGAATGTCTCTGTCGCTGCTAATGAGCCGCTTACAGCTGCGGCAATATCACCTGAGACAGATCCGAACTCCAACCCTAAGAAGCCCAAATTTGCAGAGGCGGTACCTGCGGCTGTGGCAGACACATCTGCATCAAACTCTACTTCCGACACAAAGGCATTATTTTCTGGTTGAACACGCGCACTGGTCCCAGATTCAAAACCGGTTGAAGTTTCTTCGGTACTACTAAGTTCAGTCACACGTATGCTCGTGACATCGCCATCAACGGCTGAAAGGGTTAGTCTACCACCTAACAATCCTGCAATAACGTCACCTGAAACATCAGACGGTGTAATACCGTCAAGTTCCGTTGCTGTGGCGAATGCTGCATCAAAACTATCAACTAAATCCGAGAGTGAGGTGTTCCCAACCGTACTGACACTCACTAAAACAGCGGTTACAACACCAGTATTATTAGTTAGTTCCATTTGGAATGTGGTGGGTTCATCCGCTAAGACACCACTGGTGAGCGGTCCTTCCAAACTGGATGTTAATGTACCGGTATTGCTAAACAGTTCATCTCCAGCCACGAAATCAATCGAAATGCTGTCGAAGGGCTCAAAAGCTGCAAGAATCTCTATTCTTCCACTTCCGTCCAAACTAATATCAAAAGTCTGATCAAGTGTAAGGCCAGCCTCGACTTCTACAAGTTGCATGGCATCTCGGATATCTCGCAAAAGATCTTCTCGATCTTCATTTCCGTCTGTGTTTGTTTTTAATACTTCAACTGAATGTGTAGCGCCTGGTGATAACGTTACCTCAAACGTTGAATTCTCACTTAATTGCCCGTTGGCAGGCAATACAACAGGTGTATGTGAAAAATCAAAATTTCGATTTGCCACAAGTTGAACAAGTGAAGATACAGTATCGTTTCTAAGACCAAGTTCGTCAGCTGCAACACCTCCATCGGTGACTGCGTCAATTGACAAAGAATGCCCAACACCATCATTTAGTTCAATTTTAAATCCAGCGACCCCTGTTCCATCTGTGAAAGAGAGGACTGAGACAACATTACTTCCAAACTCGCTGTCAATTTCCGCATCTATATCCGCCAGCAAATCGTCGATCGACGTATTTGTACCATCTTGTGCCACACTCATGCTGTGTGTCACCCCATCGATGGTCAAATCAAATGTCGCGGCACCGCTTAATATACCGTTCATTGGCATTGGTGAGCTTGTTGCCCGCTGCAGATCCTCAAACCCAAGAAGGTCGAAGTCACCGAAATCCGCTGCAGCAATTTCCTGTTTCTCGATTTGCAAGAAACTCACACCCAACGCCCGCACTATTAGCCGCTCGCTTTCCGGATCAATATCTACAATTACATTCGGTGCATCTGCAGCACTTACGAGATCATCGAGTACTGCTTGCGCAATTGCGGCATCAATAGCTGTTTGCAGATCAGCTAGCAAATCCGCGCGAGACGCATTCCCAGATGTATCTGCGGCATCCACATCGACTGAAATACCCGGTAATCCACCAACATTAATTCGGAATTTTATATTCTGTGCCAACTGCCCATTGGCAGGAACAGGGTTACTTCCCGCGGCATTATAAAGCCCGACTAACGCAAGGGCAGCATCAGCCGAGGCAATAGCTATTTCAACCGGATCGGCCAAATCAACACCAAGCGTGAGCAGTAACCCAAGATCAGAAGTCAGGCTAAAGCCACCAGTTGCACCGATCTCAGCGAAAGTCCCGAAATCAAAATTAAAATCGAAATCTTTAGAAAACATCACTTCGTTTTCAAATGCCAAATCAAAGGCAATAATGTCATCTGTAAAACTAAACCCGGTAACCAGACTGCTCATCTCAGAAAGACCTAACAGCTCTTGTAGGGTGCTAAATTCAGGCACATTGATGCTGTCGACAACAGAATAGAGATTTCCAACCAGATCATTTACCGGCTCATCAAAGGCTAAAATATTGAGATCAGTATCCGTTTCGCCTAGCAGAGAGGTGGAGCCCATAAAGGGTAGATCGTATGCGAATAAGTCAGCATTTTCCTGAAAAACTGTCAGGAAGTTTGAGAACTGATCAATAATAGTGATCATGCCGCTTGAGGTCATGTTTCTAAAAGGTGTCAGATCAGAAAAGTCGATCAACTCTACAAAAGGACCAGTTCGGGGATCGGGATTATCGACATCAAATTCGGATTGCAGGAGTGGATCAAATGGATTACCGCTCAGTTGTATTTGCGCCGACAAAACCCCCAATGCTGTTTCAAGATCAATAAGTTCTGGATCTGTGAAAGTGTTGTTATCAAGATCAAAATCAACTTGAACATCCAGCAGAACATCAATTGCGCCGCCAAGTTCATATGATGTATCGTCAGTCTCATACCCTACGGTATTTATTTCTCCAATTGAGATTTTGTCGTCGAGGTCGGGATCGCCCATTGTGGCAATTGCCCCTGCTTCCAGATCAAAGGTTCCATCAGCAATTATGTTCAGAAACCCAATTTTTAGATCGAACGGGTCAAGGGTTGCGGCCGAGACAGAGGCCCCAGCTATTACCTGAGCGCCATCGACATCTAGATATAAATCCCCTTCAGATACAGTTATTAGAAGACTATCATCATCAGTATCTGCATCAATAAGTGTATCGATTTCATCAAGAGCCAGTGTTAGGCCCATAACAGCCTCAAAGCTGAACCCCGTTGACACTTCTACTTCAGGAAAGCCGCCAGCACCGGCAACATTAACATCATAGAACAAACCAACGAGATCCGCGTTTCGCCCAAGGTCGAACGAAAAAGTATCTTGCCTAGCAAGAGACAAGCCCAGATCGAAGGTAACTTCATAGTCCCCGTCACCGCTGTCTGTATTGGGGTCAATGTTCAGATTTGATGCATGAACATCCACATGATAGGTAACCTCACCCGTATTTACAGAAGCATCATCTGATGTGAATGACACTGAAATACCATCCAAATCTGTAATTAAATCGTCAAGAGATGCGTTTCCAATGTCAGCAATAGATGCCGCGATCGAGGCTTCTACTCCGCTTCTGATAGCATCCACAATTTCAATTCCGGCGGCACCACCAAAATCATGAAAATCCAGGCTGGCAACATCCACAGCCCCAGCAGCGACCGAACCATCAAAATCCGCATCACTAGCAAGCTGCGCAGAGATATCAGTTAATTCATCCAGTTTTACCGCTTCATGATCGTTACCGCTAATTCCGTCATCAGAAACCTCGACAAAATCATTATCGGTCTCACGATCAAGTAAACCCGGTAGATCTATTGAGAAATCTGTACCAAGGTCCAGTTCCCCTTCGATCAAGTGCAATGCATCAAAAATGTCTGTAAAACCACTGTCAAAGGCAACGCGCATGCCATCTGTCAGGTCATGGTCCGTAATAAAGTCGCTAATAAACGATCCAAGAAGAAGATCCGCTGCAAAAAGCATACGCGGCTCTAACTGTTCCACACTGAAGGCGTTTGTCTTTTTATGGGATGGCGTACCCTTTAAGATGTTGTGGGTACGAACGTAATTGAACTTTAATCTATCACCAAAAAATTTGTTTTGCGCTAAATGACTTCTTACCGGATGGTATCCCATTGCACGCCCCTCTGAATGACAGTGAGCCTAAAAAACGCCGGTATTGCCCGCAACAAGACCTCAAATAACAAACACTTTATAGCAACTAGGGAATATGAAGAGATGCATGACAGACAAAAACCCGCACGACATGTGATTTAGTTGCGTCCGTTTATCACAAAATAGTATATTAGTACAGTCTTATTTACGTAAAACAGAACAAAATATTGACCGTTTTGCCCTAAATATTGTGATGTCCATCTGATACGATTTTGGAGAAAACACATTTTATCACTTACTATCAAGGGGATAAATCCAAACCCGTAAAATTGGTGTCAATCGCACTCAAAATAGAGGCTATGCCAGTTCGCAGTTATGCATCTGACGACAACCGTAGAATATTCATCCAGTAATTTCCTCCTTTCTTCTGGCTCAATACGCTCCTCTTCACTCCTCACCAAACCCGAGCTATCCGAAAGAAAAACTAAGTAGTTAACAACACCTACAAATAATTTGAGACTTGGATTTAGCACCACTATAGATAGAGTTACATATTATTGCGAACGTAAGACAAACGTAATTGGACATCAAATGCCAGACAAGAATGTTTCAGTGACAGTTTGAATAGCCCAAGGAGATTCAGACTTTGTATCAGGGTTAAATATCGACGTAACAACAAAATCTAGCGAAAAAACCAGGGCTCTTATTCGTGACACCCTGCATCAGGTTGAGCGTCCAAATGACTATGGTAATTTACTTGTAGAATTTGAAGAAACAATGGGTGAAGATTGGATCAATAAGCAAAAAGGCGCATGGCGTAAAACTGAGATATTTACATATTTTTATGAGATCTACGTTTTTGCATATGAAAATGCTAGGGAAAATGAAGGCATGTCACAACCTTCGTCTCGCGAAATTGCTAAGGGGAAATGTGTTGAGATGATCAATCAAATGAAATCTCATGGATTGCCGTCAGTTCGCCACAAAAAAATTGGGAGAGTGACTTTTTTAATCTTTACTTCATTGTTGTACGAGTTTCTCAATAAGATGCTCAATTCGGAAAAAAACTTGTAACCTATTGAATTAATTGAAATTGTTATTGAGCCGCTTAATTCACTGTTCAAAACAATGCTTTAACTGTATTTGATGGAAAAATAGCTCCAACCTTGCGGCCTCTCCTCGGAAAATTCAAAAAATTCCGGTGCAGTATTCTTCACAAACAACAAGCTGGTCGCCGTCAACCTCGTATGCCTAACAATTCGTTTCTGTATTTTTCCGTTCAGGGATAAAAGGCAAGCTTCATTCACAATTATCGCCAGTGCTCCGTTGTCGGCTCAACAAAAACAAGGTGCCCCACCGCCACAACTGCATGCACAGCGGTTGTAAGTCATATTGGTGATAGGCGCTACCAGGGCAGACTATTTCTGGCTGACATGATTTTATTTCAGGTCATTGGGATTTTTTGTGGAAGTAACGTGAATAATTGGGGGATGGGTGTTTTCTCTGTAGTAGGCTCCCCCCCTTCGCCAATGTCAGTAATCAGGTGCAAACTGGACTAAATTTTACTCCGAAAAACAAGTCCGCTTATGACCCAAAGCAGCCATACGTTGCGGTTCGCCTACAGGGATTAAGATAGCCCTAGTTTTGCTTGCTATGATACTTATTAGGCATTGAAAATGGAAAGTGCTCTTTGATTTACCGATCAAAGTGATTAATGAACAGACAACATATACGGTGTGAAATAGTGCATAGGGACTTCTTTGCTTTTGATCCAAACGATAACGATGAAATCAGATTGGAAAAGTTTACAATCTTCCTGGTTTCCTCGTGCTGTTGCACTGCGGGTTTGGCTTGGACTGCAATGTACTATGTGATTTTTGGATTGGGCTTGATCTCCATTCTACCTCTCTTGTTCCTCGTTATTGTCGGCTCTTCTCTGATCGCTTCCCATATCACACGCAACCATGTTGTCACGGTTTACACTCAGATCCTTTGCATAATATACATCACCACATTCATTCAATGGAGCATTGGCGGGGTTTTTGATTCCGGCATTGAAACAGAGTTTTCCCAACAGGTCACACCCAATGCTGGGTTAGCTGTGTGGTGGCATAATGGCCTCAACCGTTGCAATACAAACAATTAGCGTCGTAGAAGGCTGACGTTTATCAAGTATCGTACCCCTCAAATCAGGCAGTCCAAATGAATTGACACCATCGCCGCCATATTGATTGCGTAGTAGCAACCACAATGTCATGTATCCTGAAATGGGTAATAGCTGACCATTTGCGGCGGCCCAACCGCGGGGGCAAAAGTTGAAGCTAAAGGTTTTAATTTCCCCCAGGTAGGGTTTACCTGCACTTTGTGCATATCCAGATGACGCTGAGGCAGCTACCGCGATCATCACCAATGCCGCAAGTCCAAACAATTTACCAATCGCTCTGTACTTCATAGTGTCATTCCTCAAATTCGGTGATGTATTGCCTGTGCTGTCAAGCTGCACCTATAACAAGGGCAATGGCGGGGCCAAAGGAGCTGTGCGTCAAGTGATGGCAACTCTGGGCAGAAATTCATTCGTCATACTGACCAATGTTCCACCCAATACTGGGTTAGTTCCGTGATGGAAAAGTGCCTATCATTGCGATACAGACTTTTAGCGTCGCAGAAGGCTGACGTTTGTCATGTATGGTACCCCTCAAATCAGGCAGTCCAAATGATGTGCGACCGTCGCCGCCATACAGTGTGCCAAGTAGACTAAACAATGCAGTGTTTTGTGCAGTGGATAATAGCCGACCATCTGCGGGGGCCCAACCGCGGGGGCAAAAGGTAAAGGCAAAGGTTCTAACTTCCCCCTGGAAGGGTTCAGATGCATATCCAGATGGTGCGGCGGCGGCTACCGCGGTCATCGCCAATGCCGCAAGTCCAAACAATTTACCAATCGCTCTGTACTTCATAGTGTCATTCCCCAAATAGTTTGCTACAGCCCGGTGCCGCAACCAATGAACTCGAAAAATACAAATGTCCCAACGAATGGCATAATCAGTAACTTTATTACCACCAAAACGCGATTATACATAAAGTTTATCTACTATTAAAAAGCGTACTCGTAAATATATGTATTAGCAATAGGTGATTATTAGGCATTTGATACTTTTGGCACGGACCATGCGGGCTAGATATGCCGGTGTGGTTTTTGCGGACTTCGAAGGTTTGAGCGTCGGATCGAGACTATTTACATACACGGAAAGACCTCCAGGCGCATATCCTGCCGTCAATCCAGGTCGCGCCGCTCAGGTCCGCGCTGGTCAAGTCAGCCCGCCTCAAGTCCGCTTTGGTCAGGTTCGCGTCTTCCAGAATCGCACCCTTCAGGTTTGCGTCCCCCAGGTAAGCGTTAGTCAGGTCCGCGCCATGCAGAAACGCGACTAACAGGTTCGCGCTGGTTAGGAGCGTGTTTACCAGGTCAGCGTCGCTCAGGTCCGCACCGGTCAGGTTCGCGCCGGTCAGGTTCGCATTGGTCAGGTTCGCGCCAGTCAGGTCAGCGTTCTTCAGGGAAGCACGTTCCTTGTCGCACCCACTCCAATCAACGTTCGGCGCGGCTGGGTCAGAGCAGGCTGCATTTGCGGTTGCCGTGGCGGCGAGTAAAAGTACGATTGTTGCTGCGAATATGCTGGCCCGTTTTAAGCCTGCGGTAAAAATCATGTAACAGTTCCCTTAGTTGTTGATCGCCAGAAGACCGAAACTGGCCCACAAAAGGTGAAGGCTAGCACGGACCAGGCGCATGTCCTGACGTCAATAACAGCTTTGCTAGATTTGCCCATAATTCCCTCTAACCCTCTGATTTAAATCAGTACACTTAACACCTGACTTTTCCCCAAGTGCATCTATTTCTCTAAACGTCCCGGATCACCTGCAGCCGAATACAGGGAAACAGTAGGCTTTTCTATTATGCCACATAGACGCCGGGACATAGCCATTTGGTTCACCAGGCAATCGCTCAGTAACACGGACCCGGACCGTGTAAAGGCTTCCCTCGCTGGAATTGGGTACTACAAATTCGTTATCGAACCCAGGCCTGAGAGTGCCCGCCGGCAGCAAAACATTGCCAAGACTGTCGTTTGCACTCGCTGCATCGCGCTCAACCAGGCCAATGAGATGATCTCTATTAGTCGCTACATTCCATGACATCTGAATAGGCAGAGTTTGACCGGACGAAATGGAAGTGGAGTTTGTACTATTCCATGCCGGCGGATACTGACTTATACCATCCAATGCAATAATTAAATCATCATTGCCGGCGATGATGTCTGTGCCCAATAAGTCATCAAAACTCACGCCTACCCCCCTCAAGCTCGCGACAGTTAGCGAACCTGCAAGACCGCCAGCCTTGCTGCCAATCTTGCTTACCGCCATATCCAGTGTACTAAACAAAACGGAAGTCGCCATATCTGTCCCTGTCGATACCCTTTTGGCAACAACGTACTCAATATGGAGCGCAACAACCGGGGGAAGAGGCATATTCTGCTCATGCTTTTTTCGCACCCTGGCGTAATAGGCATCATAATCAAATTTATCATTCTTCTTCTGTAGCTCAATTTTCTGGCGATCCTTGGAATCGATCACAGACTGGAGATGCTGCAATTGCAGCTGTTGTTGTTTAATTTTTTCCTGCAATTGCTGCTCTTGTGCCGTCTGTTGCGTCTGTTGCGTCTGTTGCGTCTGTTGCGGCTGTTGTTGCGTCTGCGGGCGCTGCGCAACGTTCATGCCTACCAGGTCCTGAAACCAGAACATCTGCGCTTGCGAGCGGTTGCACTGGGATTGGGTTAGACCTACATTATCATCCAGTGTGCCATTTGGCACATTGAGGCATTTGCCACTATGACTCGCCACAATATAGTAGTAATCACCCCCTACCGCCACAAGAGAGAAGCCTTGTTGGGGTGACAGATCGCATTGTGACTGAGTGACAGGCGTATTATCCGCCATTGCACCGTTCCAAACATTAAGGCACTTCCCACTGCGGCCAGAAATAATATTGTAGTAATTATTGGCCGCCACGACCACGGTGAAGACCTGCTGCGGCGAGCCGTCGCATTGGAACTGATTGATAGTAACATTGTCGTTCAGATTGCCGTCCGGCAAATCAACGCACTTTTGGCTATGACCTATAAGAATTCTGCCTGATGTGGCTTGTGCCGCTGCGCCCTCGACGCCTGCGAACGCCACAAGTGTGATAAGAGGGAGAGTAACTCCGCGTCTACAATAAGCCTGAGACTTAATGACAAGGGACTTCAACAACACGAACCAATTTCCACTAGCTTTGCTCATAATTCCCTCTAACCCTCTAATTTAAATCGTTATTTCCGCAAATCCCCTTGTTTACATCATTGCACTGGCCAATAGCCCCTTCAGTGCAAAACCGCCAATGCCGCAAGTCCAAACAATTTACCAATCGCTCTGTACTTCATAGCCCCGTGCCGCAACCAATGAACTCGAAAGATACACATATGCCAACGAATGGCAAAATCAGTAACTTATTACCACCAAAACGCGATTAAACATTAGACTTACCTGCTATTTAAAATCGTACTCGCAAATATATGTATTAGCAATGGATGATTTTCAAGAATTTGATACTTTTGGCTCGGATCTTCGGACACAACACACTGATCCAACCGCCATGCTATATTTGTCTTAACGGATCATGTAGTAGCGTGGACCTGAGAGACGGCAATAACTGTCAATGAGGCTCATCACTAGATTTGATCCCTATACCCTATAAGCTGTACCTAACTTCAAAAATACAGTTAAACCCGTCAGTTGTTCTTGTTGTTGTGAGTTTGAACATTGAAGCAAGAGATCTGCTTCTAATGGCAGAAGCATTGGCTAAATCCAGTCAGATTTAAACAACATTTCAAATATATTAATGACAGTGTCGGTCACGCCGCCGGAGACCAACTCCTAATCATTGCAGCGAAGAAACTTCGGGCCAGTATCCGGGCTGGTGATATATTGCCGCGCCTAGGAGGAGATGAATTTGCAATCGTTCTGTGTAATATACATGAGCCAGAGGATCCATCTATCGTTACAGAAAAAATCTTTCCCTTCAGAATGATTATTTCAATGAAAATCGAATTCTATTGCGGCAGGTATTACGTTCAATTTTCAGTAATATCGATCCTGCTTACGGTGTGTGACCAATTGAAGAATTGAAAAAACAGAGATCACGGCCGCCAAGACAACGAATGCCGCTCCAGTTAGCATTATCCAGAACCCATTCTCCAAGGAAGGTATTAAGGATGTGATCGCTGATATTTCGGGATATAGTGGGAAAATAGTTACCTCAATTGTGTCGCCGACTTTCGCATCGAGCAACAAAAATCGATTTACTAACTCACTATTAGAATATTCATTTCCATTTTGACTTAAGAAACTGAAAGAATATATGCGATCCAAACCCACTCTTTCGAGTGCGGTAACGGTTCCAGAAACGGTTTCGCTGTCAATCAAGAATAGTGCAAATGGAATACCCTCGTCATCAGCCCAAATCACCATCATGGTACCAATAAAAACGAACAACATAGCCATAAAGTATTTCTGATACAGAAAATCTCGCTCTGCTTCGCGCCTTGAAGACATTCAAGCAACCTTAATAAGTGAATGAAGGAATTATCACTCTAGATGCATGGGAATAATCTCGCAATAGATACTGGCTCAAAAGTCTGAATTCTGAGTTGTGTAATGGTTCCTTATGGGAATTTTCAGACAAAAAGGGCTTCAGTTAGGCAACACACTTAGATACTCGCCCACTCATGCGATATGGCTACTGCCCGTTTGTATTTATCCACAGATTGCGGTCCTCCCGGTTCCGGATTGTAATGTCCAAAGTGTGAAACCGATTCCAGTTCATGACCCATGACGTCACAGGCCAGTTTCACCGTGCCTAAACCGGTCAATTCTGGCATATTGGCGGGTCGGATTTCGCGACCTGTGACATTGGCAAGAAACTGGACGAAATATGGGTTCTTACTCATGCCACCATCAATGAAGAGTGCGTCATTTATCGGCACACAACAGCTCATCGCCTCTATGACTTCCGCAGAACGGTAAGCAACACCTTCCAGAATTGATTGAACCAATTGTTCAGGCTTATGGTCAAGCGACAACCCTAACCAAACACCGCGTGCGCGCGCCTCCCAATGAGGGCAACCAAGCCCCGCCAGGGCTGGAACAAAGGCAAGGTCAGAGTTGATGGCAGACGGTATATTGAACGAGTTTATTTCGGAAAAGTCATTGAACAATCCGAGGGATCTTGCCCAGTTTATTGCTGCGCCTGCGGTGTGAACACCTCCGTCCAAAGCAAATACTGGATCTTGTCCGGCCTTTTGCCAAGCCACCGTTGGTAGGAGGCCCAGTTCTGGTTTGTTAATGATTTTCTCTCCGGTAACCATGAGAGTAAAAGCACCTGTTCCGAAGGTGATCTTTGTGTCCCCCTTGTTTCTGCAACCGAACCCATAAAGAGCAGCCTGTTGGTCAACCACGCTTGCCGTTACCGGAGTGGGCCCATATTCTGTGTCCATTACGCCGAAATCACCAGTGGTCGGCACGATTTCCGGCAAACATTCTCTAGGAACCCCAAATATGTGACAGAGTGTTTCGTCCCACTCCAGCCGTTCAAGGTTCATCAACGACGTTCGGCTAGCCGTGCTAACATCTGTAACAAAATGGCCGGTCAACCGGTCGAGGAAAAATGCATCGGTCGTACCCAGACGTAGAGTACCTCTTGACCAAGCCTGTTTTGCGTCAGGAATGTTATTTACGATCCAAGCCAACTTGCTTGCAGAAAAATACGGATCTAACGGCAAACCAGCACGCTTGAGTATCTCGTCTTCCTGCCCTTCATTTCTCAATTCTTCAATTTTATCTATCGTACGATTATCTTGCCAGACGATCACCGGAGATAATGCTACCTTCGTTTTCGCGTCCCATGCCAAGCAACTTTCGCCCTGATTGTCGATGCCGATAGCATCGACCTTACCAACGGCGTCAGCACATGCCCGAATATTTCGTATCAGCTCTTCTGGGTCATGCTCCACCCAGCCATCCTGTGGGTATATTTGTTGGTGCTCCATTGAATGAATGACTTCCAGCGTGCCTTCAGAATTCACTGTAAGAGCGCGAGTGCTTGTTGTTCCTTGATCAATGCCGGCAATTCGCATTCTATTGCTCCCGTCCATTAAAAAATTCAGCCAGCATATCCGCCAATGCCCAAAACATCATTGATTATGCATGCTCTTCAAAAAGATAAGGGCCGTCGATTTCGCGAACATAGACAGTGTGCGTAACCAAGTCCTTTTGCGGGGTCCAAAAATGCAGTTGATAAGCAGGGGCCTCCAGAATGAATTCAGAAGGACGTTTAAGCGTCAAGTCTAACCCCAACTGCATCCCTGTGCTTGGTGCCGTACTAACAACGGTGCCACGCCACCGGGCATGGGTCGGCAAGTGTATGTGACCGCATATTATACCTTCTATGTTCGTATATTTTTCCACAACATCCCCCAATAGGTCAGCCCCCTCAAACCCATCGATGTCCGTTTCCAGAACGCCACACTTTACCGGAGGGTGATGCATAAAAATAACCGTTGGCCGCTCTTTATCTTCTGACAATCGCTGATCAAGCCACGTGGCTCGTGTTTGGCAGATCTTGCCCCCAGGTTCACCGGGCACAGTGCTATCCATCGCTATCAAACGAACATCGAAGCCCTCAATTACGTAATTACTAAATCCCTGATATCCAGACGGATAAGCTTGATCTGAAAAAGCCGTCCCAAGACTTGACTGATCATCATGATTACCCGGGATGATATAAAATGGACATTGCAGTTTACCCAATAGGCTTGCCGCCTGTTCTGCTTCTTCAATTGCACCTGAGCTGGTGATATCGCCGGTCACAAGCACGACATCAGGTTGTGGGTTACACCGGTTGATGTGATCAACACATCGCGCCAAATTCTCCGCCATTGGCGCAATGCCATACGTCTTTTTACCCCATCCGGGGACATGAGTATCACTAATTTGCGCTATTAACATTCTGTGCTCCAGTCACAATTTCAATGATTACCAACGTACTTAAGTAGTGGAATAGAAGTTCTATTTTGTCTGAGGGTCTTGCCACAGCGTCAGGTTACGAAGCAAGAATGATTTGCACTTCGGCGGCCGCCAATGCGTCTTTAAGTGTATCTGGTGGCGCGGTATCGCAGACAATCCTGTCAATTTTTGCAAGTGAGCACACTTCAAACGATGCGATCTCATTGAACTTTGAACTATCGACCAGAACGGTCACAGTTTCGGATTGTTCTATCATGGCGCAAGCGATCTGAGCTTCTTCAATGTTATAATCCATCGCTCCAGTTCTCCCGTCCAGTGCTCCAATTGTAAGCACTGCGTGGTGAGCGCGGAACGATCTGATTTGCGCAGCAACCATCGTTCCGATCGTCTGGCGATTGTCCGGACTAAACTCTCCGCCGAGCAAAAAGGTCCTGTTGCCCAATGCTGAAGATGAAAACGTACCCGCAATTTCTGTTGAATTGGTGACGATGGTCAGGCCAGAAACTTCAGATAGTTTTTCCGCAAAGTGGAGCGTCGTCGATCCGGTATCAACGAATAAGGTTTCACCCGCGGAGAACAGTTTGGACGCAGTTGCTGCGATGCGCGCTTTGGCTTCGGTATTGTCGGACATTCGTTGTTGAAACGAGCCTTCACCAAAGTTTCGTGGCAAAGTCGCACCGCCGTGAATCTTGTGAATTTTGCCTGAATTGTCTAGCGCACTTAGATCGCGCCTAATGGTTTCACGAGAAATGTCGAGTATTACAGCCAGTTCTTCAACGGTTGCCTGCTCCTTATTACGAATTATTTCAACAATTTTCGCTTGTCGCAGCTTGGTCTTCATGCCTACCTCAATATTAATATTGACCATATAGTCATTATTTATTACCGTTCAGTCAATACACCGATGACTTTTTGCATATTTTCATGCCTTAGTGACACTACAACAACTTTAGGAATAGATACCAATGCTCGCTCCACTGGACACCAACATTTTTGATATTGCTGTGGTGGGCGCAGGAGTTGTTGGGTGCGCAGTTGCTAGGCGCTTTACCTTGGAAGGCGCACGCGTCGTCGTTATCGAAAAGGCATCTGACATTCTTGATGGTGCCAGCAAAGGTAATAGCGCTATTCTTCACACTGGTTTTGATGCCCCGACTGGCTCCCTAGAACTATCATGCATCCGTGACGGTTATCAGGAGTATGCTGAAATCCACCGTGAAATGGGCCTGCCGCTCGAAAAGCCGGGCGCCCATGTAATTGCTTGGAACGATGAGGAGGCCGCACAGCTCGAGCAGATAGTAACGCAAGCTAACAATAACGGTATTGCAGGTGTTGAACTGATCGACGCAGGCGAACTTTATCGCCGCGAGCCCAATCTCTCAGAGCATGCCGTGGCAGCGGTTGTGGTTCCGGATGAAAGTATTATTGACCCATGGTCAGCCCCATACGCCTATCTAAAGCAATCGCTCGAAAATGGTGCCATTGAATATCGTAACTGTGAGGTGCGCAGTGGCCTATTCGACAATGGACAGTGGTTGCTGGAAACATCCCGTGGCACACTAAAAAGTCGCTATGTGATCAACTGCGCTGGTCTTTATGGCGACACTTTGGACGAGACTGTCTTGGGCGACGTTGAATTCAAAATCAAACCGCGAAAAGGACA
>MAAC01019223.1_pt1 | contig 120173 bp, 103 predicted proteins | sample 1115981 | NCBI WGS metagenome assembly MAAC01 (sample SAMN04961126, study PRJNA320927) | seawater metagenome | isolation source: sample BD02T64 sea water enriched with oil for 64 days | place: USA:Gulf of Mexico | collected 2013-07-27
TCTGGAAGGTCTCCCGCCAGATCATAAGTCAGTACATTACCAACATCCAAGGCGTTTAATATATCTGTCCCTCCTGAAGTGGTCCCGACAGAAATTACATATCCCGTAGCTGTGGCTGATACATTCCATGACAGATCTGTGCCCACTAAAACTCCCGTAGCGCCATCTAATGGGTCGCTTAGAGTTGTACAATCTGGTGGGTATAATATATCTTCGGTAGTGAAACTCTCCTCCAAACAGCCAATAGCAGAACCATCTGCGTTATAAGGGACGATACTTACATAGATGGTCACATCATCGGGAAGGTCAATCGCCAGATCATAAGTCAGAACATTGCCTACATCCAGGGCGTTTAAGATATCGGTGCCTCCTGAGCTAGTACCTACAGTTATCACATAACCCGTAGCCGAGGCATTCCAAAACAGATCTGTATCGACAAGCACTCCTGTTGCTCCATCCAGTGGATCACTCAATGAGGTACAATCTGGTGGGTATAAAATATCTTCTGTGGTGAAGCTCTCCTCTGAACATCCAATAGCAGAACCATCTGCGTTATAAGGGACGATACTTACATAGATGGTCGTATCATCGGGAAGGTCACTCGCCAGATCATAAGTCAGAACATTGCCTACATCCAGGGCGTTTAAGATATCGGTGCCTCCTGAGCTAGCACCTACAGTTATCACATAACCCGTAGCCGTAGCCGAGGCATTCCAAAACAGATCTGTATCGACAAGCACTCCTGTTGCTCCATCCAGTGGATCACTCAATGAGGTACAATCTGGTGGGTATAAAATATCTTCTGTAGTGAATTTCTCATCTGAACATCCAATAGCAGAACCATCCGCGTTATAAGGTACGATACTTACATAGATGGTCACATCATCGGGAAGGTCGCTCGCCAGATCATAAGTCAGAACATTGCCTACATCCAGGGCGTTTAAGATATCGGTGCCTCCAGAACTAGTACCTACCGTTATCACATAACCCGTAGCCGTAGCCGAGGCATTCCAAAACAGATCTGTATCGACAAGCACTCCTGTTGCTCCATCCAGTGGATCACTCAATGAGGTACAAGATAAAGGAGGAGTTATTATAAGCTGAAAACTCTCTTCTGAATAACAACCTGGACTTATAAAATCATAAATATATAATGTAACAGGGTAGGATGGAAAATCAGCATAATTTATAGTATCCCCAGCGTTATAAACAGTACCCGAACCATTAGGACCAGTAAAATAAGTCTCAGATCCTGTTAAATTAACACCAGTAATTAATGGAAAGGTAAAGCTCGTAAAATTAGTCTGGTCTGTTAAATCATTTACTATTGTCCCACCATAACCTCCATCTTGAATATTCCAATTATCAATAGAAATCATATTTGTTCTAGCTGGTTCACCAATACAATACTTACTAAGACCACCATCAAATGGCACATTGGGCTGTAAATTTTGAGCATTCCACCCGATTAATAAGCTATCGTAATTTGCTACAGAAAGGGTTACCATAGAAAACATAGCTGTCGCATCAAGAAGGTTCTCTACATTCCAATTTCCTAGATCTTGATCAAAATTAACAGCTCCAGAAAACATCTTGCTAAACGTTATTGCATTACTAGTATTCCATGATCCAATATTCTGATTAAAAACAACAGCTTCACTAAACATGCCCTCAAATGTGATTACATTGGAAGTACTCCAATTATTCAATGGTTGATTAAAATTCAAAGTAGACGAGAACATGCCGTTCATACTAATAACATTACTTGTATCCCAACTATTAATATTTTGATTAAAACCAGAAAAGGTAAATAAATTGCTCATAATTTGAGTACTACTGGTATCCCAGCTACTTATGTCTATGTTAAAGTTTGCTGTGAAACTAAACATTGAATTCATATCTATAATAGTACTGGTATCCCAATTCCAATTCCCAGTTCCTAACCCTAATAATGTACAATCATCAAACATAAATTCAGTCTGAGTCACATTAGATAAATCAGGTGTATCAGTAGCATTTACCACCAAATTGCTACAGCCTAAAAAGGCAAAAGACATACTTGTCCAAGGATTACTACCCCAATTATCAATAGATTTTATTCGAGTTTGAGTATTGACACTAGCATTTTGAAAATAGATTCTTGGAAATAATCCAGTAATTGTTACTTGATAAGTACCTGTCGCAAGATAAGTATGTGATGTATCTCCTAGCGCTCCATTGGTAATGTTACCATCACCCCAATCTACATCATAATTATACACCTCTCCAGTTGAAGTAATAGTAGGTATTGTTATGGACTGATTGACGGCTGTAGTTTCCCAGGTGGTAACAAAAGCACCAATGCCAGCTAATCGTGACTCTTTAATATCTAATTTGGAAATAAGAGTAGAAACATCACCTAATCCTATTGATAAAACATCCATGTCATTATCTCCATCAATATCTGTAAACTTGGTATCATCAATAGAAACATCAACAATAGTCACAGCGACATCTTCTACAAAACGTATTTGTGCTAGTACGTTTAAAGAAATTAATAAAAAAAAGGCAATGCCCCATTTCACATAAAGCGGCTTCATCATCGATTGATTTAATAAATAGCAATAAGGGCTGTCAACAACTCTTTATTATCATAAAATAAAATAGGCAATGAGGAAAGGTAAATTTGGTGAAGATTATAAAGTTAGAAAAATATAATTACTAACATAAAAAGAAGGTGATTATTTATGTCAAAGCACCTATTATAAGGTCGTTTGAATCATTTCATCTATTAAAATCACCTTTTTAACTGATTTGATAAAATAAGAATAGCTTGTTTTATGAAAATAACGGCTACATCGTATGAATTCATAGGCTATTTTTTGTAGTTGAATTTTATAAAATCGAGTACAAAATTCAATTTTGATTTATGATTGACCAATTACAGATTGACGAATTTCAAAGAATACTATGAATATTTCAACTCTGTTTAAAGCAAATGCTAAACATTTCTAATACAACGATTAAATATCTAAAAGTTTCGTAAATTTAAGTATTCATTTTAATCTTAAATCTTACGTTATGGAAGATCATGTGTATAAAAAAATTGAAATTGTAGGAACCTCTGAAAAATCAAGTGATGACGCTATAAAAACTGCATTAGTTAGAGCATCTAGTTCCATTAAGAATTTAAGATGGTTCGAAGTAATTGATACCAGAGGCTCAATTAAAGACGGGGAAATTGAACATTGGCAGGTTACGATTAGTCTTGGATTTACGATGAATGGCTAGATTTAAGAAGGAAATCCAAGCATATTTCCCATTCCGACAGTAAATAGCCAACAACCGTAAATAGCATGTTCTATAGACACCAATAAGGTAGAACTCGTTTTTTTATAGGTCCATGCAAACAAAATACCTCCAAGAAATGTTAATATCAGAACTAGGGATTTATAAAAAAACAAATGGGCTAAGGAGAATACAATTGCATTGACAAAAATTAGAATGTATTCCGACTTAAATAAGTTTTCATATCTTTTAAAAAAGAAAGTCCTATAAATAAGTTCTTGAGGATATACGGAAAACAGAGAATACACAAATAAGATACCTAACCATAACAACGGTTTATTTCTTAAAACCTCAAACATATGCGCTTTATCTACAACCCACATATACAAACTTGTGACAATCACCACAACTACCAATTTATAAAAAGTCTGTATCCAAAACCTCTTCCAGTTTAAGTTTGAGGCAATCTTAAATGCTTTTTTCTCGACTCTGAGCAAAACAAAAATAACATATAAAAAGCCAAAAAGCCCAAGTGATACTTTTACCCAAATCGAAAAGTTCAACACGAAGCTTATTGGTGCCAAAATAAAAATTAGAAATAATTCGGCACTCTTATAGGTAACAGATTCCATAGCTTAAAGTGTTATTGCTGTTGTATGTTTCACCTCATTAATCATAAACGTGCTGTGGGTGCTTCCAATATGATCAATTTTCGTAAGTCCATTTATCATAAATTCTCTAAAGGCTTGCATATCTTTAACCAGCACTTTTAAAAGATAGTCGTAATCACCACTAATATGATAACATTCCATGACCTCATTTAATTCTGCAACCTCTTTTTCAAATTTAATAACATAATCCTGTGTATGCTGAACCAATTTAATATGGCAAAATGCTACAAAAGCTTTTTGTACCTTCTCTTTTTTGACCAATGCTACGTACTTCGCAATTACGCCTACACGCTCAAGTTTTTTGATGCGTTCATATACGGCAGTTACCGATAAATTCAACTTAAAAGAGAGCTCTTTATTGGTGAATTTACTATTACCCTGTAAGAGTTTTAATAAATTTCTATCAATGGAATCAAATGGCATAACCGGTAATTTTTCGCTTTGTGAAACAAATATAAGTCAATACTAGAAAAATATTCTACAAAACTCAACTAAATTAGATATAATAACAAAATGCAAGCTATAGTATTGTGATATAATCTATCTATATGTAGGTTTGCAGTATTGATAACACAATATGAAAGATTTTATAATTATAGGAGCCGGTCAAGCTGGATTAGCAATGGCTTACTACCTAACTAAACAAGAAAAGGATTATTTAATAGTCGATGCTAATGATGAAACGGGCGCGCCCTGGTTAAAACGTTGGGATTCTTTAAAGTTATTTACCCCTTCAGAATTCAATCACCTGCCAGGAATGAATTTCCCTCACAGTAAAGGTCATTATGCAAGTAAATATGAAGTTGCGGAGTATTTAAAATCTTATGTCAGCAAATTCAATATTCCTATTGAGTTCAATCAAAAGATTAGATCCTTAAAAAAAGAGGGGACTTCTTTCCTTCTAAAAAGTGATTCAACAGTTTTCAAGGCCAAAAATATAGTTATAGCAACAGGACCTTTTCATACACCTTTCACGCCTCCATTTCATTCTAAGATTAATCAAGATATCCTGCAAATCCATAGTGAACACTATAAAAATCCTAATCAACTACAAAACGGAGACACCTTAGTAGTTGGTGCCGGTGATTCAGGCGTTCAAATTTTAGATGAGATTGCAAATACCGATCGAAAGGTTTATTTTTCGGGAGCCACCAATATTACATCCATTCCTCAGGAAATTTTTGGAAAAACACTTTGGTGGTGGTTTAGTAAAATAGGATTTTTAACGGTCAGCAAATTTTCTTGGATCGGAAAAAAATTGAGCAAAGGTGGTCAACCCATAATTGGTACCGACGTAAAAACACTTTTTAATAGATCTAATGTAAATTGTATGGGACGTAGCCTGGATGCCGATAACCATGAAATTATATTTGAAAAAGGTAAGGTTGATAGTATAAAAAATATTGTATGGGCTACAGGATTTAAACCTAATTTCAACTGGATTGATGGGATTGAACTTGGGGAAGACAACTACCCAATCAACTATAGGGGAGTCAGCAATATAAAAGGCTTATATTTTTTAGGCCTTCCATGGTTATATACTAGAGGTTCTGCAACACTTGGAGGCGTTAAGAAGGATGCCGAGCATCTTAGTGATTACATTCTTAAAGAAAAGGAACAACCTGTCTCCATAAATAGACTAAACTTAAAAGAACGACTAGTATCATAAAAATCGCGTCTTATTATGAAAAAAATCTATCAAGACATTGAACATAAAAGAGCTGAAGGCGATATTTGGTTTAAGGATCTAAAACGAAAAAGAGATACTGGACCAACTCTCAATGATCATCGTTATTCTGAATATAACGCCTCAACCAAATCTGTACATGCCGGACAATATGATGACCCAAAGACAGGCGCTTTAGGGACTCCTATTTACCAATGTTCCACGTTTTATCTTAATAAAAATTCCTATGAAGCAATTGAAGAAGGTCGTGGTAGAGATGAACTGATCTATACCAGATATGGTAATCCATCACAATGGAGCGTTCAGGAAAAATTATCGGCTTTGGAAAATGCTGAAAGCTCTATCGTATTCTCATCTGGAATGGCTGCCATATCATCAACTATATTAGCCATGCTCGATAAAGGAAGTCATATCATTTCTTCGAGAGACATTTATGGAGGTACTTACAATTTTCTTTATGAAGATTTAGACCGTTATGGTATGTCGATTAGCTTTACGTCTCCTTCTAATCTCAACGAGATTGAAGCTGCAATCAAAGAAAATACTAAAGTATTATTCTTTGAAGCCCTTTCCAACCCTCTATTAAAATTAGTTCCTATTAAGGCTATCGTAGCGTTAGGAAAAAAACACAATCTTAGAGTCATCATTGATAACACCTTTTTGACTCCTTACAATGTAAAACCTTTAGATTTGGGTGTTGATCTTGTGTTGAATTCAGCATCAAAATATCTTGGAGGACATTCTGATTTGATAGCCGGTACCGTTTCAGGATCACGAAAACTAATTGATAGAATCTGGCCACAAATGCTAAAAAACGGAGGGTCGTTAGATCCCCATGCTTGCTTTTTATTAGAACGAAGTTTAAAAACTTTTGCATTAAGGATGAGAACTCATAATAGCAATGCCATGGCATTAGCAACTTATCTAGAAAATCATTCAGGCATTCGAAAAGTATATTATCCTGGATTACCGAGTCATGAACAACATGAACTTGCAATGGAGCAATTAAATGGGAAAAACTCTGGAATGATCAGTTTTGAAATTGAAGGTGGAGATCCAAATGCTCATGCTTTGTTAGATCATCTAAAATTACCAAAAGAAGCTACGAGTCTTGGCGGCGTGGAAAGTTTGATTTCTCTACCTTATAACACATCTCAAGCCTCGCTTACAAAAAAACAACAAAAAGCTATTGGAATTAATGATGGATTAGTACGACTCTCAGTGGGTATTGAAGATATCGAAGATTTAATCTCAGATTTTGATCAAGCGATAAATAAAGTTTTAAAAAATACAGATACTTATGTTGAACAATATTAATATAGCCGGTTTAAGTGAATATGCAAATGAAGTCAAAGAAACTCCAAAGGAAGCACAAGCCACCTATGGTGTAGAATTGGAATGGATAAGTGGAACAAAATCAACCGTGAAAACTAAAAACATGGTTCTTGGAGATCATAAACTTGTTAGAGATTTTGAATTTACAATTGACGAACCTACCCAATTATTAGGTGTAAACGCAGCCCCAAATCCTGCCGAATATATGTTAGGTGGATTAGCAGGTTGTATGGCGGTGACTTTTATGGCTGGTGCCACTGCGATGCATATAGAAATTGATCAGTTAAAATTAGAACTAGATGGCACTTTAGATTTAAACGGATTTTTAGGCACCGACTCCAACAAAAATACTGGTTTCCCTGAATTGAAATTTATTTTTCATGTCAAAGGAAATGGTACGGAAGCTCAATATCAAAAATTAATAGAACGAGTCAGCAAACATTCTCCAAACTTCAACACTATTAAAAATGAAGTTCGACTTATAGGCTCCTTAAATTCTTAAAAGAGAGCACGATTTTTGTTGAATAGTATATTCTTCCCCTCCTTTTTCATCCGGTTTTCGATTGAGAAACCACACAAACATGCATGCCAATATTGAAAATTTTTCGGCGTACGACGATTTATCATAATCAAAAACAATAATTAATCTAACATAGCATACTATAATAGTTTTGTTTTCTAATTAATTCAACTATGATTGATTTTTAGTCTAATTATAATTAATTTTAATGTAAATTATAAAATACAAAATCATGAGCTTTAAACCCGCAAACAACATTCAGGACCTGCAATATTTCGGAGAATTTGGAGGTGTCAACCCTTCCATATCTGATTCATCAACTTATACGTTTTTATCGGCAAAAACCATGTTCGACACCTTCGAAGGAAATGCTGATGGCTGTTACTTATATTCGCGTCATACAACACCTAGTAATCTATATTTAGGTCAAGCCTTGGCGGCTATGGAAGGTACCGAAACCGCAAATGTGTCTGCCTCAGGAATGGGCGCTATCACTCCAGTAATCTTACAGCTTTGTGACGCTGGAGACCATGTGGTGTCTAGCAGAACTATTTATGGGGGAACCTATGCTTTTTTGAAAAACTTTGCTCCGAGACTTAATATTAATACGTCTTTTGTCAATATCACAAAACTTGATGTTGTTGAAGCAGCTATTACACCAAGTACCAAAGTATTATACTGTGAATCTGTAAGCAATCCATTATTAGAAGTCGCTGATATTAAAGGATTAGCTAAATTGGCAAAAAAACACAATCTAAAACTTGTCGTTGATAATACCTTTTCACCACTTTCAATTTCTCCAGCCAAACTAGGAGCTGATGTTGTTATACATAGTTTAACAAAATTCATCAACGGCTCTAGTGATACTGTAGGAGGCGTTGTTTGTGGTACTCAAGAATTCATTAATGAATTAAAAGATGTAAATAGTGGAGCTTCTATGCTACTTGGATCTACTATGGATAGTTTACGTTCTGCCTCAGTATTGAAAAATTTAAGAACATTACATATTCGAATGGAACAACACAGTTTCAATGCTTCTTATTTAGCTGAAAAATTTGAGGCTGATGGTTTAAAAACTGTTTATCCAGGTCTAACATCTCACTCATCTCATAAGATTTTTAAATCCATGATGAATGAAAAATATGGATTTGGAGGTATGCTAACTATTGACGTTGGAAGCCTTGAAAACGCAAACGCACTTATGGAAATGATGCAAGAACGCAATTTAGGATATTTGGCAGTAAGCTTAGGGTTTTATAAGACTTTATTTAGTGCTCCAGGAAGCTCTACGTCGTCTGAAATCCCAAAAGAAGAGCAATTCGAAATGGGATTAAGTGATGGCTTAATACGTTTCTCAATTGGTTTAGATGCCGATATTGTGCGTACATATCATATGATGCGATCTTGTATGGAAGATTTGAATATTCTAGATTCCAAACGAGCATTACAAGTGTTAGTATAGTCATATCGAAAATATAAATTAAAGGTCTGGTGAGAATCAGACCTTTTTTATGTTTGCATAGCTAAAGTGAAAATCGTAACATTACGAATCTAAATTAACAGATAATGCAGGACGATAAAAATCTTTCCGAAATAGAAATTCAGAATCAAAAAATTATTGAAAATAAAGAGCTTAACATTTGGGAAGCACTTATTCCCGTCGTTATTCTAATGGCGATGCTAGCATATAATATCTTTTTTGTGGAAGGTCAAGAATGGTTTGGCTCCTACACCAATCAAATTATTTTACTCTTAGGTGGTGTTTCTGCCGCTATTGTTGGATTCTTTAATAAAGTTTCTTTAAGCAAGATGTTTGATGAAATAATTGAAAATCTAAAAAGCATATTGATTCCCATTGCTATTTTATTTCTAGTTGGTGCTTTGGCAGGAACTTGGTTGTTAAGCGGTGTTATTCCAGCCATGGTCTATTATGGTTTGCAAGTATTAAGTCCGGAGATATTTTTACCTGCCTCTTTGATAATTTGTGCAATAATATCCATAGCCACTGGGAGTTCTTGGACAACATCAGCGACAGTAGGGATTGCCTTGATTGGTATCGGAACGGCATTAGGGATTCACCCAGGTATGATCGCTGGAGCGGTTATATCGGGCGCTTACTTTGGAGACAAAATGTCGCCTTTAAGTGATACCACTAATCTCGCGCCTGCCATGGCCGGAACAGATTTATTTACACATATTAGATACATGACATTAACAACGGTTCCAACAATCATTTTAACACTTATTGTTTTTGGAATTTTAAGTGTTTCTACCGAGACTACCGGAAGTGCCGATCTGAGTCAACTATTAGCGAGTATCAATAACACATTTAACATTACGCCTTGGCTGTTTTTAGTTCCAGCTGCTGTCATTGTATTAATTCTTTTAAAAACTAAACCATTAGTCGCATTAGCTTCGGGTGTACTTATTGCTGCGCTTTTTGCCTTTATTTTTCAACCAGAAATATTGTTAGAGGTCGCAGATTCTAAATTAGCAGCAGTGGCACGGTCTATTTTTACCGACACTCAAATAACAACCGAAAATAAAAAACTAAATGACTTATTTTATGCTGGAGGAATGAAAGGAATGCTTTCAACTATTTTTCTTGTTGTATGTGCAATGATCTTTGGTGGCATTTTGGATGCGATTGGTGCTTTAGCGAGAATCACCAGAGGTTTGCTTTCATTTGCTTCATCTATATTTGGACTTTTTGCAAGTACAGTTATTAGCTGTTTAGGATTAAACACCATTGCATCAGACCAATATTTAGCTATTGTCATTCCAGGAAAGATGTTTAAAAAAGCCTATGATGATAAAGGATTAGCTCCTGAAAATTTAAGTCGGACCTTAGAAGATTCAGGAACGGTAACCTCTGTTTTAATTCCATGGAATACTTGTGGTGCCTATCAATCGAGTGTTTTAGGAGTAAGTGTGGCCGATTATTTCATCTATGCCATCTTTAATTGGTTAAGCCCTTTTACAACCTTATTGTTTGCGGCGTTAAGAATAAAAATCAAAATGATGACATCGAAATCTACTGTGTCTATTGCTTCATAAAAAAATTAAATGATTGTTCTATTTTTTACTCCTGAAGAAACTTATCTTTGCCCGTAGAAATTTAACATTTAAAAACATAAAAAATGGCAGTATTAGTAGGCAAAAAAGCACCTCAATTTAATGCACAAGCAGTAGTAAACGGCGGTGAATTTGTAGCGGATTTTTCTTTAGATCAATATTTAGGAGACAAAATGGTGGTTTTGTTTTTTTACCCTAAAGATTTCACATTTGTATGTCCAACCGAGTTACACGCTTTTCAGAATAAATTAAACGAGTTTGAATCTAAAGGTGTTGCTGTTGTTGGTGTATCAACTGACACAGAACAGTCACATTTTGGATGGTTACAAGTGGATAAAAATAAAGGAGGCATCAAAGGTGTTACGTATCCATTAGTAGCGGATACTAATAAAACCATTTCTGCTAACTATGATGTATTAGCAGGAGAAACCTATTATGACGAAAATGACATGTTACAATCAGTAGGTGAATTAATTGCTTACAGAGGTTTATTTTTAATTGACAAAGAAGGTGTTGTTCGTCATCAATTGGTGAATGACTTACCTTTAGGAAGAAATGTTGATGAAGCGTTACGTATGGTAGATGCTTTACAATTTTTTGAAGAGAATGGGGAAGTATGTCCAGCAAACTGGAGTAAAGGAAAAGAAGGAATGCAAGCAACTCATGAAGGTGTCGCTGAGTTTTTAGACAAACACGTTAACTAGATAATTTCATCCCGAATAAAATGAGGAATCTATAATTTTTAGAATTATAATTATTTACAATTAGAAAAGAGATTCTTCGCATTCGCTCAGAATGACAAACAAAAAGCCTACTGAAATCAGTAGGCTTTTTGTTTTATATCGCTTATATCTATTTTAAATCGAATCGATCTAAGTTCATCACTTTTGTCCAAGCAGCAACAAAATCATTTACAAATTTATCTTGTCCGTCGTTAGCTCCATAAACTTCTGCAACTGCTCTTAATTCTGAATTAGAACCAAAAATTAAATCAGCTCGAGTTCCAGAAAACTTCATTGCTCCAGTGTTGCGATCCCGTCCGATAAACTCTTTATCTTCAGATGTGGTAGCTTTCCAAGTTAATGATAAATCAAGAATGTTAGCAAAAAAGTCATTCGTAAGACTTCCAACATGATCTGTAAACACACCGTAATTAGAACCATCATGGTTTGCGCCTAACACACGTAAACCACCAACAAGAACTGTCATTTCAGGAATTGAAAGTGTTAGTAAATTTGCACGATCTACTAATAAATCTTCAGCAGGAACTTTTAAATCAGGTCTCATAAAGTTTCTAAAGCCGTCAGCTAATGGTTCTAAATATCCAAACGATTCTAAATCTGTTTGTTCTTGAGATGCATCACCTCTTCCTTGAGTAAAAGGAATAACAATAGTATGTCCCGCAGTTCTAGTAGCTTCTTCAACACCAGCATTTCCTGCTAGCACAATTAAATCAGCCATTGAAATTGTTCCACCAAAATCGTTACGAATGCCCTCATAGACATTTAATACTTTAGTTAATTCATCTGGATTATTTACGTCCCAACTTCTTTGTGGTTCTAGTCGAAGTCGTCCTCCATTTGCTCCACCTCGCATATCAGAACCTCTAAAAGTAGACGCAGAAGACCAAGCAGTTTTAACCAATTCTGAAACCGATAAACCAGAATTAAGTATCAATTTCTTTAAAGTGTCAATATCCGAATCACTTAAGTTATAATTTACTGCAGGAATTGGATCTTGCCAAATCAATTCTTCTTTTGGTACTTCAGGACCTAAATATCGAGAAACTGGTCCCATATCACGATGCGTTAATTTATACCACGCTCTAGCAAATGCATTTTCAAATGCTTTGTGATCTGTATGGAAACGCTTAGATATTTCTAAATACGTTGGATCCAATTTCAGCGCCATATCAGCTGTAGTCATCATCAAAGCTTGTCTACCGTTGGCATCTCCTGCCATTGGAGCCATTTTAGCATTAGATGCTGCCGTTGGTGTCCATTGATGCGCTCCTGCAGGGCTTTTAGTTAATTCCCAATCATAGTTTAATAGTACGTCAAAATAATCATGATCCCATTGTGTTGGATTAGGCGTCCAAGCACCTTCGATTCCACTAGTAATGGCATCATCTAACACTCCTGTTCCAAATGTATTCTTCCACCCTGTGCTCATTTCTTCAATAGATGCTCCATGTGGCTCAGATCCAACATATTGATCTGGATCGGCAGCACCATGAGCTTTACCAAAGGTATGTCCACCAGCAACCAAAGCAACAGTTTCCTCATCATTCATGGCCATACGACCAAACGTAATTTTAATGTCATGAGCAGATTTTAAAGGATCTGGAATTCCGTTTGGTCCTTCAGGGTTTACATAAATCAATCCCATATGAACAGCTCCTAAATGGCCTTCTAAATCACCGTCACTTGTATCGTAACGTTCGTCATTTCCTAACCATTGATTTTCACTTCCCCAATAAATATCTTGTTCTGGTTCCCATACATCTTCACGTCCTCCTGCAAATCCAAAAGTTTTAAATCCCATTGACTCTAACGCACAATTTCCTGCCAGAATCATTAAATCTGCCCAAGAGATTTTGTTTCCATATTTTTTCTTAATTGGCCATAATAGCAAACGTGCTTTATCTAAATTCCCATTGTCTGGCCAACTATTTAAAGGCGCAAAACGATGCGTTCCTGAACCTGCTCCTCCTCTACCATCACCCACACGATAGGTTCCAGCACTATGCCAAGCCATACGGATCATAAATCCTCCATAATGTCCGTAATCTGCAGGCCACCAATCTTGAGAGTCAGTCATTAAGTCAATTACATCTTGCTTTAATTCGGAAAAATCAACACTATTAAACGCTCTAGCATAGTCAAAATCTTCTCCCAGTGGGTTTGATTTCGATGCATTTTGACGTAAAATATTTAATTTTAATTCATTTGGCCACCAGTCTCTATTGCTAGTACCTCGTCCAGCTGTTTGCTTTTGATCACCACTCATAAAAGGGCATTTATTTATGTCTCCATTTTTATTATGTTCCATTTATTACAGTTTTATGGTTGTTTAAAATTACCATTTTAAAAACCGCCGTCAAAATTGATTGTTTCTATATTAGAATAGATGTAATTAATATTTTAATTAATAAAAGAACACACGGCATTGACGCATCAGCAACAGCAACAGCAACAGCAATTAATATTAACTTAATATTCGCATTATTTGAGATACTTTTTGTATCTTATAGCTAGATAAAATCCCAAATTATGGTAGACGATAATTATATAAAATTGTTCTCAGGAAATTTCATTGTGGTTCAATTGGTTTTAGACAGACTTGAAAATATTGGCATTAATGCTATTCTAAAAGATGAATCTCAATCTACAATAATAGGTCAAGGTGCAACAATTCAAGGCTATCAAGAGCTCTATGTTAGCAAAGAAGAATTGGATCAAGCAATACCTGTTGTTGAAAGTGTGAAGGCAGAATTAGAAGCATAAAAAAAGGCCTTGAAATTTTCAAGACCTTTAAGATTTACACTGTAACAGCGTACATTTTCTCACGCATTTCCTTTATTTTCTTATTAGACATATATTCATCAAAAGTTGTATATCTATCTATAACGCCACTTGGGGTTAATTCTATGACTCTATTCGCAACGGTTTGAGCAAACTCATGATCATGAGTGGTAAACAGTATGGTTCCTTTAAAGTTTTTCAAAGAATTATTGAAAGCTGTAATACTTTCTAAATCTAAATGATTCGTTGGCTCATCTAACATTAACACATTTGCTCTTACCATCATCATTCTACTGAGCATACAACGTACTTTTTCACCTCCTGACAATACATTAGATGTTTTTAAAGCCTCTTCCCCGCTAAAAATCATTTTACCTAAAAATCCACGTATATAAACTTCTTCACGCTCTTCTTCAGTTGTTGCCCATTGACGAAGCCAGTCTACAAGATTCAATTTGTTATTAAAAAACTCACTATTATCTAAAGGTAAATACGATTGCGTTGTAGTTATTCCCCATGCGAATTTTCCTGAATCTGCTTTCTCTTTATTATTAATAATTTGATAGAATTTACTTGTGGCTCTAGAGTCTTTAGAAAACACAACAACTTTATCTCCTTTATTTAAATTGAGATCTATATTTTGAAATAACACATCTCCATCCAAAGAAGCAGCTAAACCTTCTATATTTAAAATTTGATCACCAGCCACTCTATCACGTTCAAAAATAAGCGCAGGATAACGACGACTAGAACGTTTAATATCTGAAATATTTAACTTCTCAATCATTTTTTTTCTACTCGTGGCTTGCTTAGATTTTGCAACGTTAGCAGAAAAACGACGTATAAATTCTTCAAGTTCTTTTTTCTTTTCTTCTGCTTTTTTATTTTGTTGAGCATGTTGTCTTGCGGCTAACTGTGACGACTCATACCAAAACGTATAGTTTCCAGAGAAATGATTAATTTTTCCAAAATCAATATCAGAAATATGTGTACAAACAGCATCTAAAAAGTGTCTATCGTGAGACACAACAATTACACAATTATCATAATTTGCTAAGAAATTCTCTAACCAAGAAATGGTTTCATAATCCAAATCATTGGTAGGCTCATCCATGATAAGTACATCAGGATTACCAAATAATGCCTGAGCCAAAAGCACACGAACTTTTTGTTTACCATCTAAGTCCTGCATTAATGTATGATGATACTCTTCTTTTATACCTAAATTAGACAACATTGCTGCAGCATCACTATCGGCATTCCAACCATTCATTTCTTCAAACTGTACCTGAAGCTCACCAATCTTTTCAGCATTTTCATCCGTATAATCAGCGTATAACGCGTCAATTTGAGTTTTTAAATCAAACAACGGTTTATTTCCCATAATGATGGTCTCTAAAACTGTATGCTCATCATATAAATTATGATCTTGTTCTAGAACAGACATACGCTTCCCAGGTTCTAGATGTACATGACCAGAGGTAGCATCTTGTTTCCCTGATAAAATCTTTAAAAAAGTAGACTTCCCAGAACCGTTGGCACCAATAATACCGTAGCAATTACCATTGTGAAATGTCGTGTTTACTTCATCAAATAAGATACGTTTACCAAATTGAACTGAAAGATTTGAAACTGATAACATTGTGTTGTTTTTAAATTCGCTGCAAAAGTAGAAAATTCAATCCATAAGACGAAATAAATACCACTAATAGTAACATTTAACAACGCATTAACAAGACTTATTACTTTCAAAGTTTACATTTGTTTTGTAATGGAATATTAGCCTACATTATAGTTATATATATGAAACTGCACATAGTGATATTATTGGTGTCTTTATCCTTAATTGGATGTAATGACAAAACTGCTGATGCTGGTGATTATGCATTTATTGGAGGAGAAATAGTGAATCCAAATAATGACTATATAATGCTTTACAATCCTAAAGCAGAATCAGACACCCTACATTTAGACCAGCACAATCGATTTTCATTTAAAGTAAAAGACCTGACTCCCGGTATTTATACGTTCACCCATGGTGGAGAATATCAAATGCTGTTGTTAGAAGTGAATGACAGTATAATGTTTAGACTTAATACAGTTGATTTTGACGAGTCACTTGTTTATACTGGCCTTGGTGCTAAGAAAAACAATTTTTTAATAAAGACTTTTCTTGATAACGAAATTGACAATAAGAAACTGACGAAATATTGTCAAATGGAACCAGAAGATTTTATGAAGCATGTAGATTCCTCTATGTTTTCTCGAATTCAAGAGCTTGATAAATTTATTCAGCACAAATCTCCTTCTGATCTTTTTATTAAAATTGCTAAGACGAGTATCAATTATAATTATTATGCCAACAAAGAAATCTATCCTTTTGGCTATTATGGCAATAATAAGCTGATCCACTTTAAGGATTTACCTGAAGGATTCTATGATTTTAGAAATGAAGTAGATTATAACATGGAAGACCTAAATGAATTCTACGTTTATAATCGATTTTTATTTTCTCATTTCAATAATTTAGCGCTAGAGAAATACTATTCTGTGAATGGACATGATACGGCTTTCGATAGAGAATCTTTAGCTTATAACTTAGGGAAACTAGATTTAATTGACAGCCTAATTGTACAGAAAAAAATCAAGAATTATTTATTAAAACATACGGCTAGAGATTTTATCATTCATAGCTTAGACAAGGAAGAAATCGATTCAATTCTATCATCTTATACATCAAAATGTACCAATTCTGAAGATAAAAGTGAAATAGTGCAATTAGTAGCTTCTATTGAAAAATTGCAAACAGGTTACAATGTACCGAATGTTGCAGTAGTAAATTATAACGGCAAAACAACTGATTTGCATTCTATTATCTCTAGACCTACAGTTATTTATTTTTGGTCCTCAAACTTTAAAATGAATTATCGAAATAGTCATTCTAAAGTTAAAAAGCTAAAAGCTAAATATCCGACTATTGATTTTATTGCAATCAATGTTAATGACGATGACGAAATGTATTGGAAAAAAACACTAGAGAAATTTAATTTTCCAACTGAAAATGAATATCAATTTAAGGAGCCTACCAAGGCTCATAATTCTTTGGTCGTAAATTCAGTTAGCAAAGTAATTATTGTAAACAAAAACATGACAATAATAGATGCAAATACGAATATGTTTACTTCCAAATTTGAAGAGCATCTCAAGAAATTAAATAAATAAAAAAAGCTCCTAGCAATGCTAGGAGCTTTTTTTATTTATACTATCGAATTAGTTTCCTTTTTTATAATCTGCTAAAAATTTCTCTAAACCTATATCTGTTAAAGGGTGTTTTAATAAACCTGTGATTGAACTTAAAGGACCAGTCATTACATCTGCTCCTAATTTTGCACAATCAATAACATGCATCGTATGACGTACTGAGGCTGCTAATATTTCTGTATCGAAACCATAATTATCATAGATCATTCTAATTTCTGCAATCAAATTTAATCCATCCGTTGAGATATCATCTAATCGTCCTATAAATGGAGACACATAAGTAGCACCTGCCTTAGCAGCTAATAACGCCTGACCTGCAGAAAACACTAGTGTAACATTTGTTTTTACACCTTTATCGCTAAAATATTTACATGCTTTTATACCATCTTTAATCATTGGTAATTTCACAACAATCTGATCGTGTAATTCAGCTAATGCTTCTCCTTCTCTAATCATGCCTTCAAAATCGGTTGCAATAACCTCGGCACTTACATCACCATCAACAATTTGACAAATATCTACATAGTGTTTCATAATATTATCAACCCCAGTGATACCTTCCTTCGCCATTAAGGATGGATTTGTGGTTACACCATCTAAAATACCTAATTCTTGGGCTTCTCTAATTTGATCTAAATTAGCCGTATCAATAAAAAATTTCATGCTTTAATGTTTGTTTAAGTTGTGTTTTAATTTCGATGCAAATTTACAACTAATCAAAAACTTAAAAGATGTATTTTCAATAAAACATTTGAACAACTTACAAATAGAAATAAATATCTAAAGCTTGTAATGATTAAGCAACATCTTTTCGTATACTTTATCTGGTAGAATTCGCTTTAGTACAATCGAAAATTTTTGCATGAACTCGCCAACTTTGTAATGGATTTTTGGATTAGACGTATTGATAACCCCATAAATTGCATGTGCCATAAGCATCGGATCTTTTCCACTATCAACATGAGCATCCATCAATTCTAGAGATTTCCCATATGAATCTTTGTACGGCGAATCTTCAGTTACGGGAGCATGATATCGTCCTGCTGCAATATTTGTGGCAAAATCACCAGGTGCAACATTGGTCATATGAATATTAAAATCTTTTATTTCCATTCTGAATGCTTCCGTAAGTAATTCCAAAGCACCTTTACTCGCACTATAAATTCCTCTATATGGTAAACCCATATATCCAGCAATTGACGTTACATTAATTATCAACCCAGAATTTTGTATACGCATTTGTGGTAAAACAGCTTTTATGACATTGATTGGACCAAAGACATTTGTTTCAAAGTTTCGTTTAATCTCCTCATTTGGGATTTCTTCAATTGGCCCAGTTATTCCTGCACCTGCGTTATTTATTAAAACGTCTAATTCCCCTTCAGTATCAACAACTGTTTTAACGGCCCTTTTTATAGATTCAATATTCGAAACATCTAATTGTACAAGTTTAAATTCTGAATCTGCATAACGTTCAGGGTTTCTACTCGTACCATAAACGATATATCCTTTTTTTGTTAGGAATTCGCCAATGCTTTTTCCAATTCCTGAAGAACCACCTGTTATTAAAACAACTTTTGACATATTTATTGAAAAATTAAAGCTTAAAAATACAATATAAAAAGGAAAGTATTGGGTACAAAAAAAGGCAAGCTACCTACATCACACCGCTACGACCATTTACCTTTGCTTCGTTCCCGACCTGGAGGATTCAACAGGAGCTGGTTGTGTAGGACTTGCCAAGTGCAAAGATACAATCTTTTAATACTTAAACAATGATTTTTTATACTGAATTTAATTAAATAACTTGCCTGAAAAATTCGAGTCATTATGTCGCCCTTTAAACTTATTATAATCACATTGTTAGGCCTCCTTATGTATTCATGTGAAAGTGATTCTGGTCAGAAAAAAAAAGATTTTTCTATTACATCTAATACGATTCAAAATAATAAAAACAAGCAACATTGTATCGCTTTAAGCGAAACCTTAAAATTAGAGCTACAAAATTCAAAAAATCATCTTGTTAAATCTGTAGCATATACTATTGATGGTACGCCAATAGAAAACACTATTGAATTAGATAAGATGAAATTGGGCAGACACAATATATCCGCTGCCATTACTCTTGAAGATGAAACCTTTACTATTTCAAAAAACATAACCATACTAAACTCAGAAGCACCACATCTATATGGTTATGAAATTATCAACGCATATGATCACGATATCACTTCTTACACGCAAGGTCTCGAATTCTATAATGGTGTATTATATGAAAGCACTGGACAATATGGAGAATCTAAACTTAGAAAAATCAATTATAAAACTTCGGAAGTCTTAAAAAACATCAATTTAGAACGGCAATATTTTGCCGAAGGCTTAACAATTCTTAACAAGAAAATTTATCAGTTGACTTGGCAAGAAGGAATTGGATTCGTTTATGACCTTGATACTTTTGAAAAAAAGAGCAGCTTTAACTATGGTCAAAGTAAAGAAGGTTGGGGACTATGTAATGATGGCGAAGTAATTTACAAATCAGATGGTACAGAAAATATCTGGCTTCTAGAAACTAATTCTTTAAAAGAACAGTCTAGACTACAAGTATATTCTAACAATGGGAAAATCGGCAGCCTCAATGAGTTAGAATGGATAAATGGAACTATTTACGCCAATATTTATCAGCGTAATGGCGTGGTCATAATCAATCCCAAAAATGGTGCTGTTGAAGGCGTTATTGATTTTTCGCCGCTTAGAAAACTCGTTACGCAACATCCAGGTCTCGATGTTTTAAACGGGATAGCATACAACTCTGATACACAAACTATTTTTGTTACTGGAAAACGTTGGGATAAACTTTTTGAAGTAAAGGTTTTCAAAAAGTAGTATTCACTCATTCAAAAGACGAGTTTACTCATTCCTTTTTTTCTTATTCATGATTCTTATGGTTCTTTGAAACATGAGAAAAGTAATCCAGATAAATATTCCAAAGCCTTGTCATGAGGACTGGAACAAAATGACACTAGAAGACAAAGGACGTCATTGCCAAGTTTGTGAAAAAACAGTTATTGATTTCACAAAAACCACCGATGAACAAATTATTAAAACCTTAGGCGCTCAAGGATCCCTCTGTGGTCGTTTTAAAAAAAATCAATTAGATCGAGACATTGTTCTTTCTAGAAAGGACAGAAACAACTATTTGTCCTTTGTAGCCTCTTCCCTATTTGCTTTTTTGTCTATAGGCACTCAAGAAGTAAAGGCACAAAATAAAGATAAAATCATTAAAGTTGATTCATTGACACGTCAATCAATTAAGGACAAAGTAGGCACCTCAATCCTGAATAAAAAAATGATTACTGGTATGGTTACTGATGAAACAAATGGCTACCCATTACCTTTTATAAATATTATTATAAAAGGAACTACAAGTGGCACTCAAACCGATTTTGACGGAAAGTTCAGGCTAAAAGTTGCTAAGAATGATATTTTAGTGTTTAGTTATTTAGGAATGAAAACAAAGGAAATTGTAATTTCTAAACAGCATAATTTACATCTTAGCTTAACTTTAGAAGAAGATCTTATGGGAGATATTTTTATTGTTACCGGAAAAACTGCGACGGAACAACTTTATACTCAAGAAGAACTTGATGAACGTGCTAAAAAAAGAAAAGCAAAAACTAAAACGTATTTCAAATTTTACAAAAGAAAGTTGAAAGAAGACAAACAAAAAAGAAAAGACAAACGAAAAAAAGATTAAATGGTTGCTAAGACTGATTTATTTGAGAATTACCTCTTTTAACTCAAACCATATTTTCTAAATATAAGAATTACGATTACTTTTGGCATATTTAATAGCCATGCAAATCTTTGAATTTATTATTAGAGTCACAGAAGATGATTTAGACCAACTAAACCATGTTAATAATGTACGCTATGTGCAATGGGTACAAGATATTGCTGGAAAACATTGGATTTCTAAAGCTCCTCAATCTATCTGTGACAATTATTATTGGGTGATGTTAAGTCATCATATTAAATACAAAGGTCAAGCTATAATTGGTGATGAACTTTTACTCAAAACATATATCAAAAAATTGGACGGGCTAACATGCACAAGAATAGTGGAAATATACAATTCGCGAACAAATAAACTGCTTACAAGTTCTGAAACATTATGGTGCTTTATATCAACACATACTAAAAAACCAGTGCGAATTACGGAAGAAATTAGAGACTTGATTAATTAAAATAACCCATTCATACTAAATCATTGTTTCAAAAGTTATATTTTTAAGCCCTATAATGGATTTAATAATTTTGCTATTTAATTAGAAATTTCTCTATGAAACGAATTTTATATTTTGTCTGTACTATTTCGGTATTAATTCTTTGGAGCTCATGTCGTAAAGACTTTGAGTTTTCACCGAGTAATGGTACACTTCAATTTTCTAAAGACACCGTTTATTTAGATACTGTGTTTACAAATATTGGGTCTAGTACTTATAATTTGAAGATTTATAATCGTAGTGACAATGATATATCCATTCCTACAGTACGTCTTGGTGAAGGCGAAGGCTCAAATTACAGATTAAATGTCGATGGTATTGCAGGGAAAGTTTTTGAGAATGTTGAAATACTTGCGAAAGACAGTATGTTTATTTTTGTTGAAACCACAATTGATATCGAGGCTTTAGCAACCATGGATACTCAGTTTTTATATACTGATATCATTGAATTTGATAGTGGGACTAATTATCAAAAAGTTGACCTCGTCACTCTTGTTAAGGACGCCATTTTTATTTATCCAAATAGAGACGATACTACAGGAGTCATTGAAACGTTAAGTTTTGATGCTGATGGCGATGGCACTCCCGATGAAACTTCAATTCAAGGACGTTTCTTGACCGATGCCGAGTTAACATTTACCAATGAAAAGCCATATGTTATTTATGGGTATGCTGCGGTAGACGAAGGAAAAACACTTGAAATAGAGGCTGGTGCTCGTGTTCATTTTCATGCAAATTCGGGGTTATTAATAACTAATACGGCATCTTTAGAAATAAATGGTGCCTATAGTAATGATCAAGAACTTTTAGAAAATGAAGTCATCTTAGAAGGTGATAGATTAGAACCTTTATTCGAAGACGTTCCAGGTCAATGGGGAACTATTTGGCTCTTTAATGGGAGTCAAAACAATTCAATCAATTACGCTACTATAAAGAACGCTACCATAGGGATTTTATCTGAAGGCAATCAAGCTGCAGTAAATGATAAATTAACGATTACTAATTCTCAGATCTATAATTCTAGTAATTTCGGAATCTTAGGTAGAGCGACATCAATAACTGGAGAAAATGTGGTTATAAATAATTCAGGACAATCCTCTTTTGCAGGTACAGCAGGCGGAAAATATAATTTCACACACTGTACATTAGCTAATTATTGGAACACTAGTTTTAGACAATTCCCTTCTGTTTTGTTAAACAATTATGTGCTGGACGAAAATAATAATGCCACACCAAATAATTTAATTGCTGCCAATTTTAATAATTGTATTATTTATGGAAATGATAATACCGAACTGTTTTTAGATGAAAATTCTAATGCTGAATTCAACTATATGTTTACTAATGTATTGTTACGATATCAAAGCAGCAACAATCCAATTGATTTTGATGATCCGCTGCATTTTGCAAATATCTTATTAGAAAGTAATCCCGATTTTAAAGATGGCTTCGAAAATATGTTAATGATTGGAGATAATTCAGACGCCATTAATCAAGGCGACTTAATTATCGCTGGGCAAGTTCCTTTAGATATATTAACTGTAGATCGAACAGTTTCTCCAGATTTAGGGGCCTATCAGCATACTACATTTGAAGATTAACAAAAAAGGCTTTGAAAACTCAAAGCCTTTTTTATTACTATATTTTTGTCTTTATGCAATAAATAATGGCTTATCTCTCATCATGTCATTAACTTGTTGACCAATAGATTCCAATTTAGATTCATCCTGATGATTCGATATAACGGCATCAATAAACCCTACAATTGTATCCATATCTTCTTCTTTTAAACCTCTAGTCGTAATTGCTGGAGTCCCTACTCGAATCCCAGAAGTCACAAACGGTGATTTATCATCAAAAGGCACCATGTTTTTATTTACAGTAATATCAGCCTTTACTAAAGCTTGTTCCGCATCCTTTCCAGTAATATTTTTATTTCTTAAATCAATAAGCATCATATGATTATCTGTTCCTCCCGAAATAATATGATATCCTCTAGCTACAAATGCTTCAGCCATGGCAGCAGCATTCTTTTTAACTTGTAGCATGTAATGCATGAAATTATCTGAAAGTGCCTCACCAAACGCAATGGCTTTTGCAGCAATTATATGCTCTAAAGGCCCTCCTTGATTTCCAGGAAAAACAGCAGAATCAAACAAAGAAGACATTTTACGCAAATTCCCGTTTTTCAATTTTAAACCGAATGGATTATCAAAATCCTCACCCATTAAAATCATACCTCCTCTTGGTCCTCTTAAAGTTTTATGTGTTGTCGTTGTCACAACGTGACAATGTGGAATTGGATCATTTAAAATCCCTTTGGCTATCATACCTGCAGGATGAGAAATATCAGCCATTAATAACGCACCTACGCTATCTGCTATTTTACGAAAACGTTTAAAATCCATGTCTCGAGAATAGGCCGACGCTCCAGCAATTATCAATTTTGGCTTCTCGGCAATTGCAATAGCTTGCATTTTATCATAATTAATACGTCCATTCTCTTCGTCTACACCATAAAACACGGGATTATAAAGTTTTCCAGAGAAATTTACCGGAGAACCGTGTGTTAAATGACCTCCATGAGACAAATCAAAACCAAGAATCTTATCTCCAGGTTTTAAACATGCTGCAAATACAGCTGTATTGGCTTGACTTCCAGAATGCGGTTGTACATTAGCCCAAGATGCACCAAATAAAGCTTTTGCTCTATCAATAGCGATTTGCTCTACTTCATCAACAATTTCACAACCGCCATAATAGCGCTTTCCAGGATACCCTTCAGCATATTTATTTGTTAAAACTGATCCAGCAGCCTCCATCACCTGATCACTTACAAAATTCTCAGAAGCGATAAGCTCCAAACCCTGTAATTGCCGTTCTTTTTCAGCCTCAATAAGTTCAAAAATTTGTTGGTCGCGTTGCATATAATTAGATGTTTGTTAAATTTTGTCAAAAATAATAAATACATTAGTTAAATACATCAAAAAACATATATTTACTTTGCTCTAGCACATTATATATTATGGGCAATGTGAACTTACATTTTTTATATAAAATTAGTATTAAAATAAAAAGTTATGTAGGTTTGAATAGATTTTAGTAAACAACAATTAACAAGAAAACTATGCCATTATCAGCAAATAATCCAGATAGAACATCCTGGCTACACGTTGGAAAAAATTCTGATTTTCCAATTCAAAATATTCCATTTGGAGTATTTCTAACAAGAGATGATATTATTACAATCGGTACTCGTATAGGAGATACTGCTATTGATTTAGGTGCCTTGCATCAATTGGGTTATTTTGATGGTATTCCACTTACTGATGATATCTTTCTTCAAGATACATTAAATGATTTTATTGCCGATGGTAGAAAAACATGGAGACTTGTTAGAAATCGTATCGCAAAAATATTTGATAGCAATTCTAAAACTTTAAAAAATAATACGAAACACAAAGAAATTGTGTGTTTCAGGTTAGATGAAATTGAAATGCAATTGCCTGTACAAATAGGTGATTATACAGATTTCTATTCCAGTATAGAACATGCAACTAATGTTGGAACCATGTTTCGAGATCCTGACAATGCACTGCTTCCAAATTGGTTACATATACCTGTAGGATATCATGGTAGAAGTTCATCTATTATTACCACAGAAATTCCTGTTCATCGTCCACAGGGTCAAACCCTACCAGCAGGTAGTGACACTCCTGTTTTCGGACCTTCAAAACTAGTCGATTTTGAATTGGAAATGGCATTCATTACAACGGATGCTAACGACCTAGGCGAACCAATCCCAATTGACGAAGCTGAAGAGTATATTTTTGGATTAGTCCTTTTTAATGATTGGTCTGCTCGTGATATTCAAAAATGGGAATACGTGCCATTAGGTCCTTTTTTAGCTAAGAGCTTTGCCTCTTCTATTTCACCTTGGATTGTTACATTGGATGCATTAGAACCTTATAGAGTTGAAAGTCCAAAGCCAAAAAAACCTCAATTGCCTTATTTACAATACAAAGGCAAGAAAAGCTATGATATTAATTTAGAAGTATCCATAAAACCAAAAGGATCTAAAGAAACGGTTGTAAGTAAATCGAACTTTAAATACATGTACTGGAATATGGTTCAACAACTTGCACACCATACGGTGAACGGTTGCCCAGTAAATTCTGGAGACATGATGGGAAGCGGCACAATATCTGGTGCTACACCTGATTCATATGGCTCGATGTTAGAACTTTCATGGAAAGGTGAAAAACCATTAAAAATGAAAGATGGTTCTGAACGTAAATTCATTAATGATAATGACACGGTCATTATGCGAGGTCATTGCGAAAAAGATGGCACGCGAATAGGATTTGGTGAGGTTTCAACGCAGTTACTTCCTGTTTATAATCCGAAAAAGAAAAAATAACTAATTCCCTGCAACTTAATCATTTAACCCTTAAATAAAATATTTAAGGGTTTTGTTTTATGTTTTGGCATCATAATTGAATTTTAATTAAAATATAAATTAAACTCAAGATTATGAAAAGATTACTACTCTTAACAGTCCTTCTATCGGTACTCGTATCTTGTAGTGGGCGAAAACAAATTGAAAAAGCATTGTATGCTGGCAATTATGATGCGGCAATTACAACCGCTTTAAAAAAGCTCGATAATAACAAAGACAAAAAGCGTAAACAACAGCTTATTGTGATGTTAGAAGATGCGTATCAAAAAGTGTTGGAACGTGATTTAAATAGCATTGAACATTTAAAGAAAGATGGCAATCCGGAACAATTCAAATCAATTTATAGCATTTATATGAATTTAAATGCGCGTCAGGAGGCTATCAAACCGGTTCTTCCTTTAAAAATTAATGGAAAAAGCATCAGGTTTACCTTCAATGATTATTCAACTGAAATTGTTGACTATAGATATAAAACATCGGATTATTTAATAGATAAAGGAATTTCCTTATTAGATGATGTTGACAAATATAGATCGAGAGAAGCATTCGTAATATTCAAATATATTGAGCAAATCAATCCAAATTTCGAGGAGAATCGAAGTTTGATGGACGAAGCTCATGAAAAAGGAATGGACTATGTAATTGTGGATATTAAAAATAGAACACATCAAATTATTCCACAAAGATTAGAAGATGATCTATTAAATTTAGACACCTATGGTTTGAATCAATTCTGGATACAATATCATGCAAACATAGACAACAATTGTGTCTATGACTACGCGATGCAATTGCAATTGAAACGTATCAATATTTCACCTGAAAAAATATATGAAAAACAATTGCTTCGAGAAAAACAAATTGTAGACGGTTGGGAATATCAATTAGACACCAACGCTAATGTCATGCAAGACAGTTTAGGCAATGACATTAAAGTTGATAAAATAGTAACTGTTAGAGCGCGTTATTTTAAATTTAATCAGTTTAAATCGACACAGGTTATTGCTGATGTTATATACACAGATTTAAAATCGAACCAAACTCTTGATGCTTTTACAATAGATAGTGAATTTGTATTCGATCATCACTATGCAACATATAGAGGAGACCGTAGAGCTTTACGTAAAGATGATAGAAATCTACTCAACAACAGAAGAGCACATTTTCCAACAGATGCTCAAATGGTGTATGACACTGGAGAAGATTTAAAAATGCAACTCAAAGACATAATCAACTCTTATAGAATAAGAAGAAGTTGATTTATAGTATGAAAATGAAAACTCCCTAAGTGATACTTAGGGAGTTTTTTTATCCAATTATATTTTAAACAAATCTCTTCAAATCAAAGGCATTAATAGCGCCATGAGATGCATGAGCCACTACTACTCCATTTTTAATTATTATTAGTTGAGGAGATTCGTGCATGACTTGAAACTTATAACCAGTTTCGTTAGATATGTCCTTATGACTTAACAGGTCTAAATAATACAAATCCAAATCTTTTTCATCAAACTCATATGATTCAATAAACTGACTCATAACCATTCTACTTATTCCACATCGTGTTGAATGCTTAAAAATAATTTGTGTTTTGGTACGTGATTTTGTCTCTATATGATTTAATTGAGGAATAGCGTTTAAGGGAATCCATGGCAAAACCTTTTCTTCCTTTGTCTCACTCTGTCCTCCAAATAATTTATTTAATAGTCCCATATTATATTTGATTTTCAATTAAGTCGCTACAAACTAAAAAACTTACAAACTGACTAAAAGTCACACTATTACTGATGTAATCAGACATTTTGTCCTCACAAATGTATTGGTAAGATTATTGACCTAGTCATTTATAAGAAAACAAAACTACTATGAATTTTAATAATTATACTATAAAATCTCAAGAAGCCATTCAGCAAGCTCAACAAATTGCTCAAGGCTTGGAACATCAACAAATTGAAAACGAGCATATTTTTAAAGCTATTTTTGAGGTTGATGAAAATGTATTGCCTTTTATATTGAAAAAACTAAATGTGAATGTGGCGCTATTAGAACAAACATTAGATAAACAATTAGAAAGCTTATCTAAAGTATCTGGTGGTGATATGATGCTTTCTCGAGAAGCTGGAAAAACGCTGAATGAAGCTTCAATCATCGCAAAAAAGATGAATGACGAATTTGTATCAATAGAACACCTGATTTTATCTGTTTTTAAATCAAATAGTGAAATATCACGTATGCTTAAAGATCAAGGCGTAGTACGTAAAGGATTACAAGTTGCTATAGAAGAATTACGTAAAGGCGACAGAGTTACATCACAAAATCAAGAAGAGACCTATAATTCATTAAATAAATATGCTAAGAATTTAAATCAACTTGCAAAGGACGGTAAATTAGATCCTGTTATCGGTCGTGATGAAGAAATACGTAGAATTCTTCAAATATTATCACGAAGAACTAAAAACAATCCTATTTTGGTTGGTGAGCCAGGAACCGGAAAAACGGCAATTGCAGAGGGATTAGCACATAGGATTATTGATGGAGATATTCCAGAAAATCTAATCGATAAGCAAATTTTCGCTCTAGATATGGGCTCATTAATTGCAGGCGCTAAATTTAAAGGAGAATTTGAAGAGCGCTTAAAGGCCGTAATCAAAGAGGTCACTGAAAGTGATGGAGACATTGTCTTATTCATAGACGAAATTCACACACTTGTAGGTGCTGGTGGTGGACAAGGCGCAATGGATGCTGCTAATATATTGAAGCCAGCTTTAGCGCGAGGCGAACTTAGAGCAATTGGTGCAACAACTTTAGATGAATATCAAAAATATTTCGAAAAAGACAAAGCTCTAGAGAGACGCTTTCAAAAAGTAATGGTGAACGAACCTGATACTGAAAGTGCTATTTCCATTTTAAGAGGAATAAAGGAAAAGTACGAAACACATCATAAAGTTCGTATTAAAGACGAAGCTATTATTGGTGCAGTAAAGCTTTCAGAACGCTATATAACAAACCGTTTTCTTCCGGACAAAGCAATTGACTTAATGGATGAAGCAGCTTCAAAATTACGCATGGAAATCAATTCAAAACCAGAAGAACTCGATGTTCTTGATCGAAAAGTTATGCAATTGGAAATTGAGATTGAAGCTATCAAAAGAGAAATCGAAGATTCGCCGAACTCTTTTAAAAATAATAGTGACGTGAGGCAAAAAGATGAAAGCAAATTAAAAATACTTCGTTCCGATTTAGCCAACATTAAAGAAGAACGAAATGAAATCTATGCGAAATGGAAAAGTGAAAAGGACGTTGTGGATCAGATTCAAAATGCCAAGTTAGACATAGAGAACTTCAAACTTGAAGCAGAACGCGCAGAACGCGATGGAGATTATGGTAAAGTAGCCGAAATACGTTACGGAAAAATTAAAGATTCTCAAGAAGGATTAGATAAACTTCAAAAAGACCTTCAAAATAATCAGTCTGAAAGTTCATTAATAAAAGAAGAAGTCACATATGATGATATTGCAGATGTAGTCGCAAAATGGACAGGCATACCCGTCACGAAAATGATACAAAGTGAACGTGAAAAACTATTAAAATTAGAAAAAGAACTTCATAAACGTGTGGTGGGACAAGAGGAAGCTATCATTGCTGTTAGTGATGCCGTAAGACGAAGTCGAGCCGGATTGCAAAATCCTCAGAAACCAATAGGAACATTCTTATTTCTTGGTACGACAGGAGTCGGTAAAACGGAACTGGCAAAAGCTTTGGCTGAATATTTATTTGATGATGAAAATGCAATGACACGTATTGATATGAGCGAATATCAAGAACGTCATGCCGTGAGTAGACTCGTTGGAGCACCTCCAGGATATGTTGGTTATGATGAAGGTGGTCAACTTACAGAAGCTGTTAGACGCAAACCGTATTCTGTAGTCCTTTTAGATGAAATTGAAAAAGCCCATCCAGATACATTTAATGTCCTCTTACAGGTATTAGATGAAGGACGACTTACTGATAATAAAGGTAGAGTTGCCGACTTTAAGAACACCATCATAATAATGACATCTAATATGGGAAGTCAAATTATACAAGAGCGTTTCAATGCAACAAAAGATATAAATTCTGCAATGGAGTCTGCAAAAATTGATGTACTCACCGTATTAAAACAAAATGTAAGACCTGAATTCTTAAACCGAATTGATGATACAATTATGTTTACGCCATTATCTAAAGAAAATATTGTAGAGATAGTAGGCTTGCAATTGAAAAGTGTCAGTAAAATGATTGCCCAACAGGGTATTACATTCGATGCCACACCAGAAGCTATCGCATATTTGGCAGAAAAAGGATTCAATCCAGAATATGGAGCTCGTCCCGTAAAACGTGTCATACAGAAGGAAGTATTGAACGCATTGAGTAAGGAATTGTTAGCGGGAAAAATCACAACAGACAGTATCATATTGCTCGATGCGTTTGATAACACATTGGTATTTCGGAATCAAAACGACTTAGTAGCTGAAGAATTTTAAATTCAGTGTAACAAAAATGTTTTAAAACAGTCTTTAAATTGGTTGGTTAGTTGAAAAGCTACGCAAGTTTCTTTATTGAAATACGCGTAGCTTTTCTTTTGGTAATATCTTAAAAACTCTAATGCGATTCGAATTACTTCGATTAATGAAATAATCATTTCATTGATAATCACTATATTTAAGGTTCGTAATCTTCTTACGATTTATCCCAAATCTTATATTAATTAATGCAATTAATTAAAAATATAAGTGATGAAAATAAGATATATCTTACTCGTTGTTACATTAAGTTTCTCTATTAATTCTTTTTCCCAATGGCTAAATTTTGAAGATGAAACTGGTTCTCGTATAATTGTATCTAATGTAACTGGCAATGCAGATGTCAATGCTGTTGACGACCAAGAGAAAGATCTCGCAGTTGGTGATTTTGACAAAGATTCATTTGTTGATTTAGTTGTTGTAAGAAAAACGCCTTTTTCTTCACCAGGAGCGAAAACCGATCTATTGTTTATGAATAGAAGCGGTGTATTGACAGATGAAACAGACCTCTACGCTCCAGAATTCCTTTCGGATGCAACAGATTCAAGAGATATTATTTGTATCGATGTAAATAACGACACATGGTTAGATCTCTTTATTATTAGCACGTTTGAAGATCAACCAAAATTATTTATGAATCAAGGCAATGATATTAATGGTGATTGGTTAGGTTTTATTGACGAATCTAGCACACGATTACCCACAATTACAGTAAACCCCATCCAATTTTGTGCAGGTTGGGGCGGTGACTTAACAGGTAATAATTCAAGTGATTTATACTTGATAAATTATGCACCTTCAGGTAATGCAAAAGATGTATTACTAATTAATGATGGAACAGGTAATTTTACTGATGAAACTATTGCACGTTTAGGGGATTTAAGGAATTCTAGCTTTGGAACTGGAGTTGAGTTCCATGATGTTGATAATGACTTAGATTTAGATATCGTCAAAAACTTAGGTTTAAATGACGTCTCCCCTTTTAATACTAAAGGCACACTCATTTTATTTAATAATGGTGATGCCACTTTTACCAATTGGGACAAGCTACCTGGCGCCAATCCCTATATGTTTACAGCAGGTGATTTAAATAATAATGGAATGCTGGATTTTTATTTAGTTGATGATGCCGCAGACTATGTAGATCATGTGAATAGCGTTGTTATTGATCAAAGTGTTACGGCTACACAAAGCGCCATACCTACCAATAGAACAAATGGTTTTGGAGGTAACGTGAAAATGATAGATTTAGATGATGATGGCGATTTAGATGTAGGTCTATCGAGCGTGGATACCGATCTTCCTCCATGCGAGACTGCCGCGAATAGACGATTTATTATTTTTGAAAATGATGGCATTCATAATGGAAATCTAATCCATCCATATGGAGCAACAATGAACACTTGGAACGTATCCACCTTCGATCATGATTTTATAGACATAAACAATGATGGATTTATGGATATGATTTTAGGTACTTGTGACGGCTATAAAATATTCATGCAAGAAGATACAACGCTTTCAAATGAAAGTGTAACTACTGAAAACACAATTAGGTTAAGCCCTAATCCAAATAATGGCCTCATGGATATTTCAATAGATAGAAATCTAATAACTAATCTCGAAATCACTATATATTCAGTTCAAGGAAAACTAATTACTTCAATAAATAATGAAGACATCGTCAGGTTTAATAACAGTTTACGATTGGACATTAGAAAATTTGTGAATAGCGGTATGTATTTCTTGAAATTAATTTCTAATGAAGGTACTATTACCAGGAAAATAATCATAGAATAATGTGTTCGATAAAATAAAATCAAGAGATTTTATTTTATTATTATACCATTCGGTATTTTTTAATATATTTGCCCCAATATGATATCAAAATCAGACCTTACGACACAATATATTCTTGAAACCGTTGCCCCTATTTTTAATAGAAATGGATATTCGGCGACAACAATGAATGACATCACTAAAGCATTGGGCCTAACAAAAGGTGCTATTTATGGGAATTTTAAAAACAAAGAAGAACTCGCAATAGCGTCGTTTAAATTTACAGTAAAAAACTTAATGAAACGTATCGCAGATCACTTAACGCTTAGTGAATCTCCTTTACAAAAGTTATTTCTTATTACTGACTTTTACCGAAATTACTATGACTATAGTAAACAACTAGGTGGTTGTCCAGTTTTAAATATTGGTGTAGACGCGAATAACCAAAACACTTTACTTTTACAAAAAGTAAGACAAGTTATTGAAAGGATTCAAGATCAAGTTGCAAGCATAATAGAAGATGGTATTGAAGTTGGTGAAATTTCTTCAGAAATTAATGCGATGCAATATGCTAAAAGATTGGACACGTTAATACAAGGTGCAATTTTTATGACGTATACAATGGATGATGAATTTTATTTAAAAGACACCATGAATCAAATTGATCAAATGATACATAAAGAAATGAAGGCTTAAAAAAATTTAATTAATAATATACCATTTGGTATAATAAAATAAAAAAACACTATGCAATTACCAAAAACTGTCGAAAGTCAAACAAAAATAAGATTCCAAGACTGCGATCCATTCAATCATTTAAATAATGGAAGTTATATTAACTATTTTATGAATCATCGTGAAGATCAATTATTAAACCACTACAATATTGATATTTATGATATGGCTCAAAAACTAGGAAAAAGTTGGGTTTCTGGCAGCAATCAAATTGCTTACCTAAGGCCAGCTTTATTAATGGAAACGGTCACAATTGAATCGCAATTAATACATTTTGACACCAGCAATTTAACGGTAGAAATGCGAATGTATAACTCAGATAAAAGTCAATTAAAAGCAATTATCTGGTGTGGATTTGTACATTTTAATTTATTAAAACAACAGCGAGAGTTTCATGATACAGATTTCATGAATTTATTCAATGCAATTGTTTTGACTGTTGGCACAACTACTTTTGAAGCTCGCTTAAAGCAATTAAAACAGCAAACCGTTAAGATGTAAACATACAAGCATAAAAAAGCCGCATAAATGCGGCTTTTATTATACTATTAAAATAGCTTTAGAATCTCATTCCTACTCCAACACCTGCTACTAAAGGATTAATTTCAACTTCTATCGTATCAGATGAACCATTTGCTGACACATCTGTTTTTAATAAAATCTTTTTGATATCTAGATTCAAAAACCACTTATCATTTAAATTGTAATCAATTCCGGCTTGAAAAGAAAAACCAACGGCACTATCATAATCCAAATCGTCTAGATCACCTGCATCTACACCATAAAATATTGTATAATTAATTCCAGCTCCAATATAGGGTTTAAAATCTCCTGCATAAAAATGATATTGCACATTTAGAGTTGGAGGTAATAACCAAACATGTCCTAAATCTGTACCTTCTAAGTCAACATCGTGTTTTGTTGTTGCAAGGATAAGCTCAGCGGAAATATTTTTAGTAAAGAAGTAGGTGAAATCTAATTCTGGTACGAATGTCGATGAAATATCGATATCCGCTCCATCAATATCATCTCCCGGTGATGGGCTCACAGAAATCAGCCTAAATCGGGCTTGCCATTTACTGTAATCATCAGTTGAGTTGTTTTCATCTTGGGCATTGGCATTGAACATAAATAAAGAGGCGATCAATGCACTAAAAATTAGTTTTTTCATTATGTAAATAGTTTATTATTTGACACAAATTTAAGCTCCAAAAAATCGTAAATAACTGACCAAAATCATTGTTTAGTAAATAAATTTGAATTAAAATATTTTAACACTTAAACAATAATTTTTTCCTTTTCACATTATAAGTATAAAAATTAATCCTTAACTTTGATTGCTATTAGTTCCCAAATATACTTTAGACATAAATGTCTTCTTTTTGATTGTAATGCTACCCTCAGCATCTGAAGGAAGCTATTATATAATCATTTAATCTGCTTTATCATGAATATTAGTAAATACATAGACCATACACTTTTAAAGTCGACTACTTCCGAACGCGATATCATAAACCTTTGTAGTGAAGCTAAAAAACATCAGTTTTATTCCGTTTGTGTGAATAGTTGTTATGTTGCATTGTCAAAACAGCTATTGGAGCGATCTGATGTAAAAATATGCGCTGTTGTTGGGTTTCCATTAGGCGCTATGTCTAGTGAAGCAAAAGCATTTGATGCCAAAAAAGCGATACAGGAAGGTGCCAATGAAATTGATATGGTGATTAATTTAGGGTATTTAAAAAGTAAGAATTATGTTGCTGTGTTCAAGGACATATCGGATGTCAAATCTGCAATTGGAAGAACCCCTTTAAAAGTTATTCTAGAAATTAGTGAATTGTCCAAAAACGAAATCATAAAAGCTTGTGAAGTATGCCTAGATGCTAAGGCGGACTTTATTCAGACTTCGACTGGAGTTGCAAAAGGAGGCACTACATTAACAGCCGTAAAAATCATCAAAAAAACAGTAAAAGACACTGCCAAAATTAAGGCATTCGGAGATATAAATGATTTAGAAACGGCTCAAAAATATATTGATATAGGTGTTGATCGACTAGGATCAGCTTCTAGTATTGATATTGTATCGAGAAGTAGTATTAGAAAAACAATAGTAAGCGTTTAATAACACTAGGCGAGCTCTAATGCAATTTTCATCATATCATTAAAAGACTGTTCTCTTTCTTTGGACGTAGTAGATGCTCCTGTAATAATATTATCACTTACAGTTAATACTGAAAGTGCTTTAACTCCAAATCTTTTGGCTAATGTGAATAATATTTGCGTTTCCATTTCAACTCCGAAAATACCTTGTTTCTGCCATTTTTCCCAACGATTTGGCGCATTGTCATAAAAAGTATTGGTGCTAAAAACTGATCCTTTATATGTTTTAATATGAAGTCGTTCTGCAACTTCATGCGCTTTCAACAATAAATCGAAATCTGCTGTTGCAGCATAATGCATACCATCAAAATAGAGTCTATTGGCATCAGAATCACCCGAAGCACTCATCGCTAAAAGGACTTGCCCTAAATTAATATCCTTTTGTATTGCACCACATGTACCAACTCTAATAAGGTTTTTTACTTTGTAAGTGTTTATTAGTTCGTTTACATAAATGGATGTGCTTCCCATTCCCATTCCCGTACCTTGAATAGAAACTCGATTTCCTTTATAATAACCAGTAAACCCAAACATGTTTCTTACTTTGTTATAACAAACCACATCGTCAAGAAATGTGTCTGCGACGTGTTTTGCTCTCAATGGGTCTCCCGGAAGTAACACAGTTTCCGCTATATCTCCAACGTTTGCTTCTAAATGTAAACTACTCATATTTCTAATGTTCTTTTTATTTTAGTTTAAGCTCCATAAGGAATCCAGATATTCTTTATCTGAGTTGCATGCTTCAAAAATTCTTCACCTTCGCCATGACTCTTATCTAACCAATTTCTATATTTTCCATAATTCACCCAAGTACGTTTCATATTATCGGCCGACAATAACTCGATTGCTTTAGAGCCATCAGTACTTCCAAAATACCAGATTCCATCTACATCGTCATGTTTTGCTAATACTTCAGCTAATTCATCTTTATGACCAGTAATTATATTAACTGTACCAGCCGGAACATCTGATGTTTCCAAAATTTGATAAAAGTCTGTTGCTGAAAATGGCAAGTTTTCCGAAGGTATCACTATCACATTATTACCCATCGCAATAGCAGGAATAACTGTTGAAATAAAACCTAATAACGGCGATTCATCAGGACAAATAACACCCATTACACCAATAGCTTCTGGCATTGCCAAGGTAACATTTCTATGAATCGTATGATGTACCTTGCCATCATATTTATCGGCCATTGCAGCGTAATAATAAATACGTTCAATTGACAAATCAACTTCTTCCATTGCTTTTTTTGTGCTCTGGTTAGTCATTTGTACAATTCTATTTGCAAATTCATCTCTTCTAATCGCAAGATTCTCTGCTAAATAAAATAAAACTTGAGCTCGAGCATGACCTGTTTTTCCTGACCAATTGGTATTAGAATGTGCTGCTTCTACAGCATTTCTAATGTCTTTTCTATTTCCTTTTGAAACGTCTCCTACATAAGAACCAATAGCGCTTTTGATTACAGTACTATAGCCTCCATCGGGACGTGCTTGTTTCCCTCCAATATACATTTTGGTTGTTCTATCAATACCCAATGTAACTTCGGCATTCTTTACTGTATCTGTTTTTGAAATTGCCAATTTAACTGGAGTATCAGTAAAAGAATCGTTTATTCTTGGTTTGAGGTATTCCATTAATCCTTCAATCCCGCCTTCTCTACCAAATCCAGACTCTCTATAACCGCCAAAACCAGCCGCCGCATCAAACACATTGGTACAATTAATCCAAGCGACACCAGCTTTAATTTGAGGCGCGATATCTAAGGCCAAATTAATATTCTCAGTCCATATACTACATGCCAATCCATATCTTGTATTATTTGCTAGCTTCACAGCTTCTTTATGAGATCTAAAACTCATAGCCACTAAAACAGGCCCGAAAATTTCTTCTTGTGCTATCGTTGAGGAAGGCGAAACGTCGGTAAATAAAGTTGGTGGATAAAAATAACCCTCTTTAGGACAAGACCATGATGGCTGACTCAAAGTACTACCTTCATCAACTCCTAACTTCACCATTTTTTTAATGGTATTTAGCTGTCCTTTATCTACTATTGCACCAATATCAATACTTTTATCTAAGGCATTACCAATTCTCATGGTTTCCATACGAACTTTAATCTTTTTGTATAGTTTATCTGCAACACTTTCTTGAACTAGCAATCTAGAGCCTGCGCAACATACTTGCCCTTGATTAAACCAAATCGCGTCAACGATACCTTCAACTACGCTATCCAAATCGGCATCTTCGAACACAATAAAAGGAGACTTCCCTCCTAGTTCTAATGATAATTTTTTTCCTGTTCCAGCAGTAGCACGTCGAATTATCTTACCTACATCTGTTGATCCAGTGAATGCGATTTTACTAACATCCTTATGATTTACTATCTCAGCTCCAGTTTTACCATGACCTGTAACAATATTAACAACACCATTTGGTAAGCCAATTTGCTTACATATTTCAGCAAAAAGTAATGCTGTTAACGAGGTGGATTCAGCTGGTTTTAAAACAACTGTATTGCCCATGGCTATTGCAGGAGCAATTTTCCAAGACAACATAAGTAAGGGAAAATTCCAAGGTATAATTTGACCTATCACACCTAATTCTTTATACTCTTTTAATTCTGAATCTCTAAGTTGTGCCCAACCTGCATGATGATAAAAATGTCTTGCAACCAAAGGAATATCAATATCTCTTGTCTCTCTAATTGACTTACCATTATCCATCGATTCCAAAACTGCAAACAAACGAGAATGCTTTTGAATTTGTCTCGCAAGTGCATATAAATAGCGTGCTCTCTTATGTGCTCCAATATTAACCCATTCAGGTAATGCTTTTTTCGCAGCACTAACGGCTATATTCACATCAGATACATTCGCTTCAGAAATCTTTGCTAAATGTGCTTTTGTTGAAGGATTAATACTATCAAAATAGTCTCCAGAGCTAGGAGCTGTCCATTTTCCATTTATGAATAATTTGAAAGATCTTTGATGAGACTCAAGAAATTCAATTGCTTCATCTGCGTTTTCTGGTGCGGGACCATATGCCATGGTCTCATATATTTCTTTAATTTTCATATTTTTTATTTTATGCCATTGGGTGTCTAAACGATGCTGAATATCTTCCTGTGACAAAATGTTCTAGTTGTCGTTCTATATCGCCTAATAAACTACTAGCTCCAAAACGGAATAAATCTGGATGAAGCCATTCATCCCCAAGTTCTTCCTTAATTAAAACCAACCAATTTATTGCTTGTTTTGCTTTACTAATTCCTCCTGCTGGTTTAAATCCAACTTTAAAACCAGTTAATTCATGATACGCTCTGATAGCTCTAATCATAACCAAACTAACAGGAATTGTTGCATTTACACTTTCTTTTCCTGTACTCGTCTTTATAAAATCTGATCCGGCCATCATACAGACCCAACTTGCCTTTGCCACTTTAGTATAGGTTGGAATTTCACCAGTTGCTAGAATAGTTTTCATATGTGCATCTCCACAAGCTTTTCTGCATGCGGCTACCTCATCATATAATGCTTTCCAATTCGATTGAAGCACTAAATTCCGACTCACAACAATGTCTATTTCCTTAGCACCTGCTGCGACAGAAAGTTCTATTTGTTTAATTTTTTCAGCCAATGGAATGTTCCCTGCAGGAAATCCAGTTGATACCGCAGCGATAGGGATATTACTATTACCTAAACCATCTACAGCATCTAAAATTAAATTATGATATACACAAACGGCTGCAACTTTAATATTAGCATCATCCATTCCCATAGATTTAAGCACATCAAGTCGAACTGGAGACATTGCTTTAGCACATAATCTATGGACATTACTTTTGGTATCATCTCCAGCTAAAGTGGTTAAGTCGATACAGCTCAATGCTTTTAATAACCATGCGGCCTGCCATTGTTTCTTAACTGATCTACGTCCACTCAAAGTAGCAGCACGTCTTTCAACCGCACTGCGATTGATATTTATATCTTTAAATAAGTTAGCATCAAATGGAATTCCATCATTACGTTTATGATGCGGTTTTGTGTTTTTATTTGACTTCATAAGTTTCACCTTCATTATTGTATTTAAAATACAACTTAATCTTTTTTATTTTTTCACAATATTAAAAATAACCAATTCAGTAGTATTTACCTCATAGTTTTTAGTATTAATCTTTTTTCTTTTGGTTTTTCTTCGCTGATTTTATAAGCTAAATCCATGAGTTCTACTGCCTTTTCAAATGACGACTCATCATTCGAATAAAGTACCGCTAAAGCTTCTCCATTCTCAACAAAATCACCCATTTTCTTTAGCAATCTAATTCCTGCACCAAAATCTATGGCACTATCTTTTGTTTCTCTACCTGCGCCCAATTTTACTGAAGTCAATCCTATATCTAGAGCGTTCAACTCACTTAAATAACCATTCTCGTTGCTTTTATAAGTCCTTTGATATTTTGCTCCTGGCAATAATTCTGGGTGTTCGATACAATTTACATCACCACCTTGTGCCTCAACAAATTCTTTGAATTTATCAAAAGCCTTACCTGATTTAATTAAGTCTTTTAATTTCAGGACAGCCTTTTCATGATTTTCGGCAACTTCACCTAACACTAACATATGCCCTCCTAATTCTAAACAGAGATCTGTTAAATCTTCAGGTCCATGGCCTTTCAATGTATCTATAGCTTCCTTTACTTCCAAGGCATTTCCAATTGTATATCCTAAAGGTTCACTCATAGAAGTAATTACGGCAATTACTTTTCTATTCATTTTGGCACCAATATTAATCATCACTTCCGCTAATTCTTCTGCATCTTCAAGTGTTTTCATAAAAGCGCCATGTCCAACTTTTAAATCGATAACAATAGCATCTGCACCACAAGCCAATTTCTTACTCATAATACTTGAAGCAATTAAAGAAATATTATTTACTGTAGCTGTAACGTCCCGTAGTGCATATAACTTCTTGTCGGCAGGAACTAAATTTGCATTTTGTCCACAAACCGCAATATTATGTGATTTGACATTCTCTATGAATTGTGCTCTCGTCATATCGACTGAAAACCCACTAATAGATTCCATTTTATCGAGAGTACCTCCAGTATGACCCAATCCTCTTCCAGACATTTTTGCAACAGGAACTCCAGCTGCTGCCACCAAAGGTGCCAATATTAAAGTTGTTTTATCACCAACGCCTCCTGTACTATGTTTATCTACTTTTATCCCTTCTATTTCTGACAAATCAATTAGCTCACCAGAACGCATCATTAAATCGGTTAGAATAGCTGTTTCTGTGCTGTTCATTCCTTTAAAATAAATCGCCATTAAAAATGCAGAAATTTGGTAATCGGGAATTTCACTAGAAATGAATCCGTCAATAATTGATGTAAGTTCGTCTTTACTCAATTCAAGACCATTTCTTTTTTTTACAATTAATTCTACCATTGTATGTATTTGATGCCATTAAAAAGTAGTAGGTATACAAAGTTCGACAACTAAATTCGAAAATAAAATGAAGTAGATTATTTAAATATGTTAATCTAGTTTAACATATTTTATTACATTTTGAGTTCGTTTTTTATTTTGCTTAAAAATTCCTTAGAGATGCCAAGATAAGAAGCTACCATATACTGAGGGATGCGCTTCTCAATTTCTGGATACTGCTTAGTAAATTGAATATATTGCTCTTTTGCTGAAAGACTGAAACTGGAAACTATTCTTTTTTGAGAGGCGACAAAAGCCTGTTCTAAAATCAATCTAAAAAAACGTTCTAGTTTTGGGATGTCCCTAAATAAAAGTTCTTGATCTTCGAATGACAATTGAATTAACTCTGTATTTTCAATACATTGTACATTATAATCCGAAGGTTTTTGAGATACGAAACTTCCAATTTCCGAAGCCCACCAGTTTTCGATAGAAAACATTACAATATGTTCTTCGCCATTGTCATCTACATAAAATGTTCGTGTACACCCTGAAATCACAAATCCACTATGCTTACAAATATCGCCTTGCTGAACGACATACTGACCTTTCAAGTATTTTCTAATTTTTGCTTTTTCAAGTATTTGCTTTTCTTCAATCTCGTTAAGATCGACATACTTGTTTATGAAATTAATAAATAAAAGCGCTTTGTTATCAATCATACTTATGATGTATTCAAATAGAAATATTGGCTAGAGAGAAAGAAGATCTTAACCCTAGTATAAATGTATTAAAAAGAAAATAGATTCTTCATATTTAACTTTCATTTAGTTTTAATACTATAACATTTGAGTATATTTGAAATCACAAAATTGTATTTAAATGAAACATCTTCTTATCCTTTTAATATCTATAATTTCAGTAACATCTTCGTTTTCACAAGAAGAAAGTACAACTAACGCAACTACCTATTATTTTATTAGACATGCCGAAAAGGACAGAAGCGATGCAACAAATAAAGACCCACGTTTAACGGATGAAGGAAAAGTTAGAGCTATGCATTGGAGTACTATTTTAGGTCAGGTTAACTTTGATGCCATTTATTCAACAGACTATAATAGAACCAAAGAAACTGCTATGCCTGTGGCTACGAAGAATAAATTGATTTTAACAATTTACAATCCAAGAGAAATTGATGCTAAAGGTTTTATAAGTGATACAGAAGGAAAAACCGTACTAGTTGTTGGACACAGCAATACCACTCCTATGTTTGTTAACGCTATTATTGGCACAAAAAAATATAAAAATATCGATGATAGTAATAATGGAAATATTTACATTGTTACTATAATTGACGGTAAAATATCGGATCAAGTATTAACTATCAATTAACGGTAATTTTCTCTAATTCTATTTTTGACACTAGTTGCAATTGATTTTTTTCAAATAAAGCATCCATATCTAGTACAGAAACATTCTTTGCCTTAGGTTTATAATTATTATAATCTACAAACCTAATTCCATCTACGTAACGTTCGTTATAAGCTTCTCTTAGACGTAATCCCCAGCCATCATCTTCAATATATGAATATGCTATATACTCTGTTTTGTAGGTATCTTTATTAATCCAATACACAAATACATCTTCAAAATCTTCTCCTCCTCCTTCTTTATCGAAAGTCACCTGAATTTTATGAAAGCGCTGTCCTTTAATTTTTGTTAATCCAATATATTTTTTATTGACTGCACCATCATTCAAACCATAAGGTAATACCGAAAAATAATGCACGGAATTCACAGAACTCGAATATTTAACTGCCATTGAATCTGGTACCTTTATCAAATCATCATTTATAAATCGTTCAAACCCTTTATTTGATAGTATATCGAAAACTGAATCTGAATCGGTGGTCGTTATTCTCGCAAATAAATAATCACCATTATTACGTTTCGCTACATAATGTCTATCTCTAAAATTGAAAGTAATACTGGAAGAATCAATTAATTCTCCACCAGAAATTTCAATAGCATTATCCACAACAGTCTGTACGTTTAACAAAGCTTCTGGTTGTTCTTTACAATTCAACACAACTAAAAGCACAATAATTAGAATTCGATTCATTTTAAAAGTTTAGCAATCAGTCGTAAAATTATAGAATACTTTTTGAGTGAGTTCTAAAAGTTATCTTAAATTATTTACCTTTGGCGTCGATGCAAAAAAAGGTTAACATACAAAACAAAAAAGCGCGCTTCCTCTATGAAATATTGGATAAGTATACGGCTGGTATTGTATTAACTGGAACTGAAATTAAATCTATTAGAAGTAGTAAGGCATCAATTGCCGAAAGCTTTTGTGAATTCAATGATCGCGGAGAATTATTCGTTATTAATATGACCGTTGAAGAATATGCCTACGGTAATTATTACAATCACCGACCTAAAGCCGAACGTAAATTATTACTCAACAAAAAGGAACTAAAAAAACTCCGAAAGGATGTACAGGCTAAGGGATTAGCAATTATTCCGCTTCGCTTATACATTAATGAAAACGGTTTCGCAAAACTTCAAATAGCTTTGGGAAAAGGTAAAAAACTATTTGACAAACGCGATACCATTAAAGATCGAGATAATAAAAGAGACTTGGATCGTGTTAAGAAAAATTTCAAATAATTTTGTGAAAACTATAACAATTTTCCTACAATATTTGAGTTAAGTTTGAGACTCAGACAACCTTTTCAAATTAAATGGCGTCTATTATAATATAACCATCAATCAACTTTAAATGAAATTAAAGCTTTTTTTAGTCGTATTCTTCTTATTTAATATTCAAACATTTTCTCAAATCACAGGTACTGTTTCCGACAGTGAAAATAATGCACTTGCATTTGTGAATATTTACATTGAAAATACATTTACAGGAACCACTAGTAATGAAGAAGGAGTGTATGAGCTAAACATCTCAGTTCCTAAAACCTATACTGTTGTGTTTCAGTTTTTGGGTTATAAGACTGTAAAAAAGAAAATTACTATAGACCATTTTCCATATGTTTTAGATGTATCTTTATTAGAAGAAGAAATTTCACTTAATGAAGTAATTATAAATGCTGAAGAGAATCCTGCCAATAAAATTATCAGACAAGCAATTGCAAATCGGAAGCAGCATTTAGAGAAAATACAATCTTATAAAGCAGATTTTTATTCGCGAGGATTGATACGAATTAAAGATGCACCAGAAAAAATATTAGGACAAGAAATTGGCGATTTAGGTGGTGGCTTAGATTCTACCCGAAGTGGTGTAATTTATTTATCCGAAACCATCTCAAAAATTGAATTTTTAAGACCTGATAATCTTAAAGAAAAAATCACAGCCTCGAAAGTAAGTGGTGATGACAATGGATTTAGTTTTAACAATGCTATTGATGTCGACTTTAATTTTTATAATAATTCCATTGAATTAGGGAATCAAATTATCTCTCCGATTGCAAAAAATGCATTTGGATACTACAACTATAAACTTAAAGGTGTATTCTATGATGATAGAGGAAATCTTATCAACAAAATTGCAGTAATTCCTAAACGAAAGAATGACCCAATTTTTTCTGGTTTCATTTATATTGTTGAAGGCCAATGGTCAATTTACGCTCTCGAACTAGATATTACTGGTGTGCAAGCGAGAATTCCTGCAGTTGATTTTATTACGTTGAAACAAAATTTTGCTTATTCTGAACAGGATGCTATTTGGGCCGTTATATCACAAAATATAGATTTCAAATATGGCATATTTGGTATAAAAGGAGATGGCCGTTTTACCGCTGTGTATAGCAATTATGTGTTCAATTCTGAAATGTCAAAAAAGAAATTTGGAAGAGAGATTGTCGCTTTTGCTGACGAGGCAAATAAAAAAGACTCTACCTATTGGGAAACAATTCGACCAGTGCCATTAACCGATGAAGAAATAACAGATTATATTAAAAAAGATAGCATTCAAATTGTTCGAAAATCTAAAACTTATTTAGATTCAATCGATGCAAAAAACAATAAATTTAAGTTAGGCAATTTACTATCAGGTTATGATTACAGTAATACCTATGAACACTGGAGTACTGGAATCTCTTCTCCAATTTCAGGAATAAATTTTAATACAGTTCAAGGCTGGAATGCTAATATTAGTGGACATTATCGTAAAAATTATAACGATTTTAAAAAGTTTCTATCTGTTGGTGGAAACATCAATTATGGGTTTAGTGATGACCGTTTGAGAGGAACTCTTTATGCTACATATAAGTTTAATGATATTAGCCGACCGCGTTTAACCATTTCTGGAGGAACTAATGTAGAACAGTTTAATGCTGCCAATCCAATTTCAAAATCATTGAATACGAGTTTTTCATTATTTGTTGAAAAAAATTATTTAAAAATTTATGATAAAACCTATGCTCAGATATCCTATTCTGAAGAGATATTTAACGGATTTAGACTAAGCTCATCTATTGCATATGAGCGTAGAAAAGCACTCTTTAATTCAACAGATCAAGTCTGGTATCCTCAGGACGACAGAGTATACACAAGTAATAATCCTTTGGATGAAACTGCCTATGGCATCGCTGCTTTTGGAACTCACAACATTATTAAGTTAAATTTAAATGGCCATTTTAATTTTGGGCAGAAGTATTTAAGTTATCCCGATAGTAAATTCAATATCCCTAGCAGTAAATTCCCTTCTTTATCTTTAGGATATGAAAAAGGCTTTTCAGCTTCAAACTCGGATTATAATTTTGACCAAGTAAAAATAAGACTTAGACAGAGTTTTAATGTAGCAGACAAAGGGAAATTTCAGTACAATTTACGAGGAGGTAAATTTTTCAATGCAGAAGATATTTCATTTGTAGATTTTCAACATTTTAATGGCAATCAAACACATATCGGTGAAGGATCCTATTTAAATGTTTTTAACAATTTACCATACTATGTTGCAAGTACGAACGACTCCTATTTTGAAATGCATTCAGAGCACGATTTTAGCGGATTTATTCTTGGAAAGATTCCATTAATAAATAACTTGAATTTCAATCTTATTGTCGGAGCACATGCTCTAGCAACACCTGAAAACAAACCATATCAAGAGTATACAATAGGTCTTGATAATATTGGTTGGGGGAAATTCAGATTTTTAAGAATCGATTATCTCAGATCTTATCAAAGTGGATTTCAAAGTGACGCAATACTATTTGGTTTGAAGTTTTTCTAAAACGTTATTCTTTAACCAACTTGAACGTTTGCTGTTGATTTTGAGAAGCAACGACTAGAAAATATATTCCAGTTGACAAGGACGAAGTTACAATTTGATTATTATTAGATTGAAGTGTTATCTGTTTCCCAAAGACATCAAGTAATTGAAAATCTAAATTCAAATTATCAGAAGTAACTACGATGTAATCAGAAAAGGGATTTGGATATACATTTATTGAAAATAGGGTGCTTCTTCATATCAATTTTTGTCACCTAATAGCGGTACAAACCGAAATTTGTCAAATTCTTGTTGTTCAAATTCCTTTGGTCCTTTTCGAATAAAGAGTGTCATAACTTGCACGTCATCACCAACTGGTATAACCAAACGCCCTCCTATTTTTAACTGACTTAGCAATGGTTTTGGTACAAAAGGAGCGCCTGCGGTCACAATTATACTATCGAAGGGAGCCTCCGATTCTAGGCCTATATAGCCATCACCAAAAATGAGCTTTTTTGGTCTATATCCTAATTTGGGTAAGAACTTACTTGTTTTTTTAAATAACTCCTTTTGACGTTCTATACTAAATACAGTTGCTCCTAACAAACATAATACAGCTGTTTGATACCCACTTCCTGTACCAATTTCTAGTATTTTATCTCCTTTTTTTACTTCTAATAATTGGGTTTGATATGCAACTGTGAAAGGTTGTGAAATGGTTTGATCTGCTGCAATCGGAAATGCTTTATCTTGATACGCGTGATCTATAAAACTAGAATCCATAAACAAATGTCGTGGTATGACACTTATAGCGTTCAGCACATTTTTATTTGTAATCCCCTTTGCTTTAACAACTTCTACAAGTTGTTGACGCATTCCTTTATGTTTAAAAGTATCTTTCAAAAGTGAGCAATTTTCGAAGTTAAAATTAGTCAAACATTTTAAAGCTAAAAATTAAATTTTCATTAATTATTAAACCAATAATGAAGCGTTGATTTTAATGGGCAATTCTCACAAATAAATAGGGAAAAATACTTAGTTTTGTTGAAAACGTAATACAATGTTAAAAGTTGGAGTTCTTGGCGCTGGTCATCTTGGAAAAATTCATTTAAGACTACTCAATCAGTCAGATAAATATGAACTTGTTGGGTTTTATGATGCTGACGTAAATAATGCAAAAAAAGTAGAAGCTGAATTTGGTTATACCTATTTTAATTCAATAGAATCGCTTGTTGATGCTGTTGATATGGTGGATATTGTGACACCAACATTATCGCATTATGATTGTGCAAAACAAGCCATCTCAAAGGGAAAACATATTTTTATTGAAAAGCCAATTACCAATACGGTTGAAGAAGCTGAACATATTAGAAATCTCCTAGCCGAACATAATATAAGAGGTCAGGTAGGTCATGTTGAACGGTTCAATCCTGCATTCATTGCCATTAAAGATCAAGTAAAAAACCCAATGTTTATAGAAACACATCGTTTAGCAGAATTTAATCCTCGCGGAACTGATGTCCCAGTGGTTTTAGATTTAATGATTCACGACATTGATATCATTTTGAGTGTTGTAAATTCAAAAGTTAAAAATGTTTCAGCGAGTGGTGTTTCGGTAATAAGTGACACTCCAGATATTGCAAATGCAAGAATTGAGTTTGAAAACGGTTGTGTTGCAAATCTCACGGCTAGTAGAATATCTTTAAAGAACATGCGTAAAACTCGTTTCTTTCAGAAAGACGCCTATATATCAGTTGATTTCCTTGAAAAAAAATGTGAAGTTGTAAAGATGAAAGATGCTCCTGAACTTCCAGGAGATTTTGATATGATACTTCAAAATGCTGAAGGTGTTAAAAAGCAAATCTATTTTGACAATCCTGAGATTGCTAATAATAATGCAATTCTAGATGAACTTGAAACGTTTGCTGATGCAATTAATACGAATTCAAGACCTATAGTTTCACTTCATGATGGTACCGAAGCATTGCGAGTGGCAACGATGATAATAAATCAATTTTAAGTTAATATAAGATTATGAAAAATGTAGCAGTAATTGGAGCAGGCACCATGGGAAATGGTATTGCACATACGTTTGCACAAAGTGGATTTAAAGTTCAATTAATTGATATAAGTGAGGCCTCTCTTAAGCATGGCGTAGACACCATTACTAAAAATTTAGATAGAATGGTTTCTAAGGAACGTATTACTGAGGCTCAAAAAAATGAGACATTAGGTAACATTACAACTTTCACTAATATTGATGAAGGTGTTGAATACGCTAGCCTTGTAGTTGAAGCAGCAACAGAAAATTTAGACTTAAAATTGAAAATTTTCAGACAGCTCGATGCAGCGTGTCCAGAAGACACCATTTTAGCGACCAATACGTCATCCATTTCTATAACTCAAATAGCTGCTGTTACCTCTCGTCCAGAAATGGTAATTGGTATGCATTTTATGAATCCGGTTCCTATTATGAAATTGGTTGAGATTATTCGTGGTTACAATACGAGTAATGAAGTCACTAAACTGATTATGGACATGTCAAGAACGCTTGGCAAAACACCAACAGAAGTTAATGACTATCCTGGATTTGTAGCCAACAGAATATTAATGCCAATGCTCAATGAAGCTATTGAAACTTTATACAATGGCGTTGCTGGTGTAGATGAGATTGATACAGTTATGAAATTAGGAATGGCACATCCAATGGGTCCATTACAATTGGCAGATTTCATTGGTCTTGATGTTTGCTTGTCTATTTTAAATGTAATGTATAACGGGTTTAAAAATCCGAAATACGCACCATGTCCGTTATTAGTCAATATGGTAAACGCTGGAAAATTAGGAGTAAAATCTGGAGAAGGGTTCTATGATTATTCTGAAAGTAGAAAAGCCGAACATATTGCGAAGCAATTTCAATAGATTTTCTAAACCATGGCGAAAATAATTCCGTTCAAAGCTGTACGCCCAACACGAGACAAGGTAAGCCTAGTCGCATCAAGATCTTATCAGACCTACACTCAAGCCGAACGTGAGGCACGTTTAGATTATAATCCTTTTTCTTTTTTACATATTGTTAACCCAGGTTATAAATACGACAGAGAAATATCTGGTACAGAGCGTTATACTCTAGTTAAGAATAGATATTTGGAATTTAAGGAAGATCATGTTTTTGAACAAGATAAGTCGCCTTGCTATTATGTATATAAAATTGTAGATCGCGACTATCAAGTTTTCAATGGTATTATTGCAGCTGCTAGTGCTGAAGACTATGAAAAGGATATCATCAAAAAACATGAAGACACCATTGAATATCGAGAGCACATTTTTAAAGACTACTTGAAAACAGTTGGTTTTAATGCAGAACCTGTACTCCTCACCTATCCCGACAATCCAGTTATTGCTCAAACTATTTCTGAAGTTCAAAAAGAACGCTCTGAGTTTGAATTCACAACTACGTTTAGAGACACACATTATTTATGGCCAATTGAAGATAAGGAAACACTAGATCGTATTGCAACGGAATTTGAAACCATGCAAACCATATATATTGCCGATGGGCATCATCGTTCAGCATCTTCTTATCTCTTATATAAGGATCAAAAAGAAAACAATCCTGACCACAATGGAGATGAATCTTATAATTATTTTATGAGCTATTTAATTCCTGAATCGGATTTGAAAATTCACGAATTTAACAGACTAATTAAAGATTTAAATGGCCTATCAAAAGAAGAATTTTTGATTCAACTAGACACCATATATAGAATTGAGAACCGAGGACTAGTGCCTTACAAGCCATCTAAGAAACATCACTTTAGTATGTATTTAGATGGAGAATTCTATTCTTTATATTTACGCAAAGCGTTATATGATTTTAATACTTCTTTAGACACCTTAGATTCTCAAATATTATACAACACCATTCTTAAACCCATTTTAGGAATCAACGATTTACGAAACGACGATAGAATTATGTATAGTAATGGGAAAAAAGATGTTATGAATATAAAAATGAGCGATGATAGTGATAAATTTGTAGTCGGCTTTGGAATGGTTCCTGTTAATATAGAAGAAATGAAACACATTGCTAATGATGGATTAAAAATGCCACCTAAAAGCACATTCATTGAACCTAAGCTTCGAAGCGGTGTTACCATTTATGAATTTTAATATGAGCATCAGTAAAAATCTAAAACATATAAAAAAACAACTTCCTAATCATGTTGCATTAGTTGCGGTTTCTAAAACGAAACCCGTTAGTGATATCATGGAAGCTTATCATGCTGGTCAACGTGTTTTTGGTGAAAACAAAATTCAAGAAATGGTTGACAAACATGAGCAAATGCCAAATGATATTGAGTGGCATATGATTGGTCATGTGCAACGCAATAAAATAAAATACATGTCAAGCTTTGTGAATTTAATTCATGGCGTCGATAGTATAAAATTGCTTCTTGAGATTAATAAACAGGCGGAAAAACATAAACGAGTCATAAATTGTCTGCTTCAAATAAAAATTGCTTCTGAAGATTCTAAATTTGGAATGTCTCAAGAAACGGCAAAAGAAATATTGACCTCCGAGCAATTTTCAATTTTAAAAAACGTCAAAGTAGTCGGACTTATGGGAATGGCTACTTTTACTAATGACACTGAACAGATAAAGAACGAATTTAAATTCCTTAAAACTACTTTTAATAAAGCTCAAATTTATCATCCTGATTTAAAAATTGTAAGCATGGGAATGAGTGGTGATTATAATTTAGCGATTGCATCTGGCAGTACAATGGTTAGAATAGGAAGCAGTATATTTGGTTCACGTAATTAATTCAAAAAACAATATTTTATCTACGCAATATTAGACATAGAAACAACAGGAGGCAAGTATAACGAAGAAGGCATTACAGAGATTGCTGTCTATAAATTCGACGGACATAAAGTCGTAGATAAGTTTATTAGTCTCGTCAATCCTGAACGTGAAATACAACCCTTTGTTGTTAATTTAACAGGTATAAACAGTAATATGCTTCGTAACGCTCCAAAATTTCACGAAGTAGCAAAGCGTATTATTGAAATAACAGAAGATTGTATTATTGTAGCACATAATGCGCTGTTCGATTACCGTATATTACGTACCGAATTTAAGAGACTAGGTTTCACCTACAAACGGAATACGCTATGTACTGTTGAACTGTCAAAACAACTCATCCCTGATCAAGATTCGTATAGCCTCGGTAAGCTCGCAAAAGCCTTAGGCATACCAGTTAGTGATAGACATAGAGCCGATGGTGATGCCAAAGCTACTGTAACTCTATTTAAAATGTTATTAACTAAAGATCTTGAAAAATATATTGTTACGGATGCTATAACGCTTGAAGCGAAACGTCAAATTGAACCTAATCATAGACTTATTATTGATAGTTTACCATCAATTATAGGTGTATATTATATTCATAATGACACAGGGCAGATTATTTATATTGGCAAGAGTAAAAACATCAAAAACAGAATTAATCAGCACCTTACGAGTTCAAGTTCAAAGTCAAAAAAAATTCAGATGCAAATTGCTTCAGTAACTTATGACGCAACTGGTAGTGAACTTATTGCTCTTTTGAAAGAAAGCGAGGAAATAAAAAGAATTAAACCTATACACAACAGAGCATTACGTCGCAATGCTTTTACACACGCTTTATATGAATTTATAGATGAAAATGGCTATATAAATTTAAAGATTGACAGTGCAAACGGCAAGAAAAAACACATTACCACTTTTTCGAATAAGCAAAATAGCGACCATTTTATGTTTAAAGCGGTTGAGGAATATGAGTTGTGCCAAAAACTTACTGGGTTATATAAATCAAAATCAAATTGCTTCAATTATACCCTCAAACAATGTGAGGGTGCATGTATTAATATAGAAGCTCCCGAAATCTATAACAAACGTGTCCAAGAATTTATTAAAAAGCACAGTTATTCTCACCAACATATGATGCTTATAGATAAGGGTCGTGATGTAGATGAACGTAGCGTAATATTAATTGAAAATGGAATTTTTAAAGGCTTAGGTTTTTTTAATCTCAACTATCAAATCAATACTCTTAAAATTTTAGAATCTGTTATAACTCCAATGGAAAACAACAGAGATACTCAGCATATTATTCAAAATTATATAAGAAGAAATAAAAATTTAAAAATTGTCCCAATCCATAATTTATGAAATGCCTATTTGTAGTACTTGCCCTTTTAATAACCACTACAACCTATTCACAAACCACTTTCAATTTTGAAGACGCTATAGTAACTAGAGGCGACTTAGAGACTAATGTATATGAAAAAGATTCTACAGCAAATGCGCTAATTATTTTTGAACTTGGGAATAGTTATGTTGATAAAAACAATTTCAGACTAAAAACTGAGATTAAGAAAAAGTTGAAAATTCTTAATAAAAATGGATTCAACAAAGCAACCGAAGTAATTTACTTGTATACCAATAAAAGTAATAAAGAAAAAGTATTAGATGTTAATGCAACAACACACAATTTGGAAAACGGTGAAGTTTCAACAGTAAAGTTAAGTAAAAGTGAAATTTTCGAAGAAAAATACAATGATAGATATTCTATCGTGAAATTTACGTTTCCCAATATAAAAGAAGGATCAGTAGTTACCTTCAGCTATACCATTGAATCTCCTTTTATGTTTAAGTATAAAGCATGGGAATTTCAATCTGATATTCCAAAACTTTTTTCCGTGTATCGCACAAGTATTCCAGGAAATTGGGATTATCATGCAAAACTTGTTGGTCATTTGAAACTTTTCCAAACGGAGCAATCTCATGAATCAAACTGTTTACAAACGGGAAGCGGAGGTACTGCAAACTGTGCGAATACGGTATATGTAATGAAAGACATTCCTGCATTTATACAAGAAGACTATATGACAACTAAAGAAAATTATTTGTCGAGAATAGAATATGAATTAAAAACATTCCGTGGTTTTGATGGTAGGGTTAATAATTATTCTAAATCATGGAAAACGGTTAATACTGAACTGAAAACAGATAAAAATATAGGAAGGCAACTGGGAAAAAGTAGTTACACTAAAACTTTACTAGACGATTCAATTACTAGTGAATCTGATCCATTAAAAAAAGCATCTGCCATTTTTAAATATGTTCAAAATAATTACACCTGGAATACTAAATACAACATTTTCAATGCAGTTTCGGTAAAAAATCTTATCAAAAATAAATCCGGTAATGTATCAGAAATTAACATCTTATTATATAATCTATTAAACGAAGTAGGAATTGATGTTAAACCTATATTATTATCTACAAGACCCAATGGATTACCTACTAAATTATATCCAGTTATTTCTGACTTTAATTATCTCATCGTTCAAGCAACAATTGATGGAAAAAGCTATTTATTAGATGCAACTGATGACTTTCTATCATTTGGTCAAATACCTTTTAGATGTCTTAATCAATTTGGTCGTTTATTTGATTTTAAATCAGACAGTAAATGGATAGATATAGAGCCTGATAAGATTACAACAATTCAGCATAAAGTGAACCTGACACTTAATGATGATGATACATTTTCTGGAAATATAAAAACGACAACTAGCGGTTATCAAGCACTACGCTATAAGAAGCGTTATTTTAAGAATAACCCGGAAGATTATTTCAACACTTATAAAAACACTTATAGTAACATTGAATTTTTAGATTATCAAGTTGAAACCGATGACAAAACCAATCCACGGTTTATTGAATCTTTTGATATTAGTTATACCGCTAATACCATAAATGATAAAATATACATTGACCCATTTTTAATTAAATTCTTTACCGAAAACCCGTTTAAACTCCAAGAGCGGTCTTATCCTATTGATTTTGGATATAAAGACGCTTTTTTATATACATTAAAAATTGATTTCAGTGAGAATTATGAAATTTTAGATAAGCCTTCAGAATTAAAACTGAGTTTACCTAATAACAAAGGATCATTAATATTGACTACTAAAATTGATGGCAATTCGATTATGCTATTTTTCAAATTTAATTTTAGCGGGGCTATATATGATCCGTCATATTATGAAAGTTTAAAACAGTTTATGAGCACTATAGTGGATGTACAAAATAATTCACTAATTGTATTAAAGAAAAAGCTGTGATTTTTTTATTACATTTAACCTAATGAATAACTTTAAAATAAATAAGTCATGGAGAACAAAGCTTCATGAAATAATCTACGAAGCCGATACGGCAGCTGGGAAGTTATTTGATATTGTTCTCTTATTTGTTATTATAGCAAGTATCATACTTGTGATGTTAGAAAGTGTTAAAAGTATTGACACTAATTTTCACACGTTTTTAAATATCTCAGAATGGGTAATTACTATTCTATTTACATTTGAATATATCGCGCGAATTATTACAGTTAAGAAACCGCTTAAATACATTTTTAGTTTCTATGGTATTGTAGATTTATTATCAACTATTCCAAAATACATATCCATAATATTTTATGGAACGCATGCTTTAGTCGCCTTAAGAGCATTACGATTATTACGGATTTTCAGAATCTTAAAACTGGCCAGATACCTAGGAGCTTCTAATAATTTAACGAAAGCCTTAAAAGCGAGTCGCGCTAAAATTGCAGTATTTTTATACGCAGTTGTCATTTTATCAATCATTCTTGGTACAATAATGTATCTGGTTGAAGGCGAAGAAAATGGCTTTACTAATATTCCAAAAAGTGTCTATTGGTGTATTGTTACTTTAACTACTGTTGGTTATGGCGATATTGCACCCCAAACACCTGTAGGACAATTAATAGCATCGTTAGTTATGATTTTAGGTTATGGAATAATTGCCGTTCCAACTGGAATTGTTTCTGCCGAATATTCCATGCAAAGTAAATCGGATGATGACACCCTACCTGAAGTTGATAGCGTACAATTGAATTCTCAATGCTGCTTAAATTGTCTTACCGATACTCACAAAGATGGTGCTGAATTTTGCTATAAATGTGGCTACGAATTACACAATGAATAAATTTCTCATATCTATCGTTGGTCCGACGGCAATAGGAAAGACAGCGTTAAGCATTAAACTGGCACAACACTTCAATACTGAAATTATTTCGGCAGACTCTAGGCAATTTTATAAAGAAATGTCGATTGGAACTGCTGTTCCTTCTCAGGCAGAACAAGCAAGTGCGAAACATCATTTTATTCATCATAAATCTATCACTGAGGATTATAATGTTGGTGCTTTCGAAAAAGAAGCAATGACTATCTTGAATCAACTTTATGAGTCCCACGATATTGTAATTATGGTTGGTGGCTCAGGTTTATATGTAGATGCAGTCACTAAAGGGCTTGATGACTTTCCTAAAGTTGATACATCAATACGAACAGCTCTTAATAATCAATTGCAAAGCGAAGGAATAAGTTCTCTACAGGATAGATTAAAACTGTTGGATCCTTTGACATATAATTCGATTGCTATTGATAATCCTCAACGGGTCATAAGAGCACTAGAAATTAGTATTGGATCTAGCAAACCCTATTCCTCTTTTTTAAATAAAAAAGACACTAAGAGAGCATTCAAAACCATTACTATTGGACTAAAAGCAGAACGAGAAATTATATACAGTCGCATAAATAAACGTGTTGATAATATGATTGGAGAAGGCTTAATTAATGAAGCACAAAATCTCCTTACGCATCAGAAATTGAATGCGCTTAATACTGTTGGTTACAAAGAATTGTTCAATTATTTCAATCAAGTATGGGCTTTAGACTTCGCGATTTCTGAAATAAAAAAGAATACGCGACGATTTGCAAAACGACAGCTCACTTGGTTTAAAAAAGACCCATCTATAATTTGGTTTGATTACGAAGATGAACTATCAAATATTTTGGAAACGCTTCAAAAACGCATCAAATTATAAATTGATGTGAAATACAAATAATAATGCTTAACATGTTCATTATCAGTCATTTTACCTTGTTGCATTTTCTTACATTTCAAAATTAAAAATAAAATAATTCCAAAAAAACTTACAAGTACAATTTTTTAACACTACATTTGCAACTTAAATAATTTTAATTTTTATTATGAATAAAGGTACCGTAAAATTCTTCAATGATTCAAAAGGTTTTGGTTTCATTACTGAAGAAGGAAACAACAAAGAACATTTTGTACACATCTCAGGCTTAATCGATGAAATTCGTGAAGGTGATGCTGTAGAATTTGAATTAACAGAAGGAAAAAAAGGATTGAACGCAGTAAACGTAAAAGTTGTCTAATACGCTTAATTTTTTTAAAAGCAAAAGCCTATCAATTTGATAGGCTTTTTTTTATGCTTATATTTTAGTTTATGCTTTCTGATTCACTACTAACCTAAAGCCTTCACCATGAATATTCAATATTTCAACATTCTCATCAAGCTTAAGGTATTTACGCAATTTAGCAATATACACATCCATACTTCTTGAGGTGAAATAATTATCATCTCTCCATATTTTAGTAAGCGCTAATTCACGAGGCATTAAATCATTTTCATGCAATGCTAACATACGTAGCAATTCATTTTCTTTAGGTGATAATTTAATCGGATTTTCACCATTATACTTCAGAAACCTCAACTTTGAATTCAAATCAAAACCTCCAATTTTAAATTCAAACTGCTTACTATCTGCAACAGTATCTGTAGCCTTACGCTGAATAATAGCTTTAATTTTCATTAACAACACTTCGCTATCAAAAGGTTTGTTCAAATAATCATCTGCGCCTACCTTATATCCTTTTAATACATCTTCTTTCATTGCCTTAGCCGTTAAGAAAATAATAGGAACATCGGTGTTTTTCTCTCTAATTTCCTTAGCTAAAGTAAATCCGTCTTTATAAGGCATCATGACATCCAAAATACATAAATCAAAATCGTCTTTTTTGAATTTTTCAAAACCTTCCATACCATTTTTCGCATGAACAACACTATAGTCATTCATTGTTAAATAGTCTTTTAATACAGTTCCAAAATTTGGATCATCCTCAACTAAGAGTATTTTTTTATTTATTTCTTCCATAATTTATGATATTAACGGTAGTTTCACTATAAAAGTACTACCCTTTCCTTTTTCACTTTCTACTGATATATGACCTTGATGGTCTTCTATAATTCTTTTCACATAGGCTAATCCTAACCCATGCCCTTTTACGTTATGTACATTTCCTGTATGTTCTCTATAAAATTTTTCAAACACACGTTTTTGCACTTGTTTTGACATACCATTACCTTGGTCTACTACTTTAAGCACAATATTGTTTCCAACATTTTCAGTATAAACATCAATTTTTGGAGTCTCCTCGCTATACTTAATGGCATTATCCAAAATGTTTACAATAACATTGGTAAAATGAGTTTCATTAGCTAATACTGAAGATTTACTAGCATTAAAATGTGTTTTAATATAGCCTTGTCTGTCTTCAATAATTAATTCAACATGCGTCAATGCATCCTCCAATAGGTCGTTCAACTCTACTCGTTCCTTACTAATATTGAGCTCATTCTTTTCTAGTTTAGATATTCTTAATACATTTTCAACTTGAGCATGCATTCGTTTATTCTCATCCTTTATCATTTGCAAATAACGTAGTACTTTTTCCTTATCACCAATAATCTTTGGATTCTTAATTGAATCTAAGGCCAAATTGATTGTTGCAATTGGCGTTTTAAATTCATGCGTCATATTATTTATAAAATCCGTTTTAATCTGTGAAATCTTACGTTGTTTTATAAGCTGATAAATTGCACTCGAGTACGCTATTATTATAATAGACGTAAATAAAATTGATAATAAAAGCATTTCATAAATAGATGATAATAGGAACTTTTTACGTTCAGGAAAATCTATATACAATTTATATTTGCTTTCATTATTGTTATCAAAAAAAATGCCAATACCCAAAGTAGAATTTGTTACTTCGAAATTATCAGATTGCACTTTAGTTGCTAGGTCTTTATCATAAATAGCAAATTCAAAGTCAATATCAATTCCATCTTCTTCAAGTTGTCTTTCTAATAAATAATCAACCTCATCAACAGATACTCTTTTATAAATAGGCACATTTTTAACCTTATCCCTATAGGTTGATTCGAATATTGCTTTTTCTAAATCACTTAGTCTATTGATATTTACAATTGATTTTTCTGGACTTATTGATAAACTTCCATCGAAATTATTTTTTTCATAGACCTTTGTTTCACGCTGATTTCTAACACGACTAATGCTTACAACACTATCTAAACTGATGTCAAAGAACAATGATGGTACTTTATAACTTTCTTCTAAAATTCCATTTCTATAGATAATGGTTTCATTAACATTATCTTCATAAATCGTCAATTCTCTAATTGCAGTTGTGTCAGGCACTCCTGCCTCTTCAATTAGTTCTTGTAACTTTGAAGCATAGCTATTATACTCCTTTTCCTTTATGGATTTAGACACAAAACTCAGAGACCTTTTGACGTTTAGTACAAATTGATTTTCTTCGTTTTCTAAAGTATTATTAATAAAATACGCCTGTACTGAAATAATACCTATGAGTGATAAACTCATTAAAATCACCAGTAAGATGAATAGCTTTTTGCCCATCGTTCAAATTTAACATTTTAACATTTAGAAGAGATACCCTTTAACCTTACATTAACAAAAATGTTAAAATTTTGAATTTGTTATGGTTTGAAGTATTGCTTTATGTGTCTTTAACACCTGTACCTTAGTAGCATTTAATTCATTATTAGATATAACGAAATCTGCTTTTTTTATTTTATCGGTATCAGGTAATTGATGGCCAATTATGGCTTCTATAGCGTCCTTATTAGTTTGATCACGTAGTAAGACACGTTTAATTCTCTCCGTTCTATCTGCGGTCACAAGTACAATTAAATCATAATGAGACTCCATTTGTTGTTCAAAAATAATAGCTGCTTCTTTAATTACATATTCGCTGTGTTGCTTTTTAAGCCATTTTTTAAAATGCTTGCCAACTTTAGGATGCACAATTGCATTCATTTGTTCAAGTAAATTTTTGTCATTGAATATTTTTGAAGCAATAAAGGGTCTATTTAAACCGTCATCGATAAATGCTTTTTCACCAAATAGCACTTTCAGTTTTTTATGTAATACTTTTGAAGTATTCATTAGTCTCTTAGCTTCTTGATCCGCTATATAAATAGGAATGCCCAATTCAGCAAAGAAATTCGCGACCGTTGTTTTACCACTTCCAACACCTCCTGTTAGACCAATAATTTTCATTCTATTATAATATATTCAATCTTTCCTTGTTTTATTCTGGCGCTTTTGACAACCTCAGGTTTTTTTGTTAATTGAGGTGTAAAAAACAATCGTTGTGCCGTTTTTGTTTGTTTAAAATCGCAAACCACTTGAAAGTCTAAATCCTTAACACTATTATAGTTATTTAATGACACATAATATGAAACCGAGACAGATTTTGGAAAATAATTAATAGTGATATCCGAAGGTAAATTAATAATAGATATGGGTATATCAATTGTTCCCTCCGTAAATTTTTCCACCTTCCCTTTTACAGCTACCTTATCATGCATAAGTTTAACATCAATAATTGAATCTGGTAGTTTTATCCCGATTATAGTATTAATATCAACATTAATATTGTTTAATGACAACGAATTTGTAAAGAGCTCTTGAATAGAATCAATATCATTTTTAGCGCCTACAACGTTCACTGAATCGGGAATAATTTCTAAATCTTGAGAAATATCATATCCCGAGGCATACGTGATATTTGAATTCAATCTAATTGGTACTCTTTTTATTTCTAATGTTTCAAATGAAAATTTCAATGAATCTTGTTCAATTGATTCAATTACAATTGAATTTCCAAAAACAGATTCTAAATCATGTTGCTGCTTATTAGCAATCCATATGTATTGATCTTGTATTAACGAAACGTCAGATTCAAAATCTATACTAAGTGTTCTATCATATAAATAATAAGGCAATAAATTAAACCCTAAAGCCGTCAGTGTTATATCTAAAGTTGGTTGTTTTCCAGAACTTATAACGGCATTTTCAGGAACATTCACATACGTTAAATCAAAAGATAATGACTGCGTATATTTTTTGGAAAGTTTCGTTATTACAAGTATCATAAAAGACAATAACAAAAACACACCAAAAACATTAAGCTTTTTGTTCTGAATAGATTTATATAAAAACGTTTTAAATTTAGCTAGCATGTTTAAAAAATAAATCAGGAAAATACATTTCTGGTTTTTTACGCATGATCTTAATTACAAATGAGGATTTAATAAATCCAGAACCATATCCCACAAACTGTACTAATACTGCGAAAATTGAAAGTAAAGCTACAATTAAACTTTTAGAAGCAACCATTGCCAATAAAAAAACCATAAAAAAATACAATCCATAAATTAATAATAACATACTAGATCCAAAAGAAAATACAACTAAAGCTAGAAATAACCCTGAAATAAAAATAGATGGAAACCAATAAAATATGCGTTCAGTTTTAGGATGCCAAAGATTTAGTATTGGTCTAACCAAACCGAATTTATGAACTTGTTTATAATATTTAGACCAAGAAATTCTTCGTTTATGATAGACATACGCATCAATTATTAGCTTCGTTTTAAAACCAAAATTTGTTAGACGTATAGATAAATCTGGGTCTTCACCAGGATGAATACTTCCAAAACCTCCGGTACTTTCAAAAGCTTGTTTTGACAAACCCATATTAAAACTTCTAGGTTGAAATTTATTCACTTGATTTTTATGGCCTCTTATGCCACCAGTAGTAATGAAAGATGTCATTGCAAAATTGATAGCTTTTTGAATGTTTGTAAAGCTTTTGTCTGCAGCATCTGGCCCTCCAAAACAATCAACATAGTCCTTTGACAAATTTTTATTAATGGTGTTCAGATAGTGTTTAGGCAATAAACAATCGGAATCTAAAATGATATAATAGTTGCCTTTAGCTTTTTTCATTCCGAAATTTCTAGAATTACCCGGTCCAGAATTCTCTTTAAAATAATAAGATATATTGAGTTGTTTATTATAGGATTCAACAATCGATTTACAATCAATATTTGATCCATCTTCAATAATTACAATTTCGAAAGGCGCTTCAAAATCTAATTGCAACATGCTATTCAGCAGTTCTTTTATTTCTTGAGGCCTATTGTACACAGGTATAATGAATGAAAAATGAAATGTACTCATACGTTAGCAAAGGTAACTAAACTAAATACAAAAGCCACCAAATTGGCGGCTTTTGAAAACAATAAATAGAAGCTTTATTGCTTAATTATTCTAATAGTATCAGTTACATCGTTAATTGTAACTTTTACAAAATATGCTCCAGATTGTAAAGAAGACATGCTTACTTCACTTCTAACAGTATTAGGAGCGGTTCTAAGAACTTCTTGACCTAACATGTTATATATAGACACATTTTGAATATTACTTTGTGCTTTTAATGTCAATTCATTTTTTACAGGATTTGGAAAATACGTGAACTCATTTGGGTTTTCAAATTGTTCTACATTTAAAGTAGTACCTGTTAAAGCTAAATCAAACGTTCCTACATCTCCTCCAAACCCTTCGATTTGGATAAGGTAAGTTCCAGCAGCAAGTGGATTTATATTAGCTAATGATAATAATGCAGTTCCTGAATCATCGTCACAACCTACCTCAACTAATGTTGACAAATCACTACAATCTCCAGAATAAACTGCAATCTGAGTATCTCCTAATGAACCACCAGTAAAATCGGTGCTAATAGTCATATTTGAAGGTGATGCAATTGTAAATTCAAACCATACTGAATTACTTACACTTCCTGGTGTAAACCAACATGTTCCTCCTGGCTCACTTGCTTCAGTTGTAGCATCCGCATTTGTATGAGCTTGACTCGTAGACATATATCCTACAGTGATGGCAATAGGAGCACAAGCTAAATCACCTGCTGGCGGTGGACCTAAAGTCGTAAAACTTATTGGGCCAATATAAGTACTTGCTGGTGGATCACCACAGTCCGTACGTACAAATAAATCGTAAGCTGTATTAGGTGTTAATCCTGTAGCTGAATCTGAAGTTGAAGTTGTTGAATCAAAAGTAACAACATTATTTCCTTGGCCGTCTCCTTGAGGAACAATTTCCCAGTCATAATCAACAACAGCACCAAAAGCAGGTGCACCCCAACTAAAATCCGCTTGTATGCTATTAAACGCATCTATTGTTACATTAGTTGGTTCTCCACATGCTGGAGGCGTATTAAATGTTAGCGTCCAGTCAAATGGATCTCCTCCAGAAGACCATCTGTCATCCCACTCAATATAATATCTAGTTCCATTAGTAACAGGATAATCTGTATAAAGTGATCTCAATGTACCACAACCATCATCATCTGTAACCATAGTCAATGTACCACAAGTTCCAACACCAATATATAATCGCGTATCACTATCTAGAGCACCACAAGAAGATACATCTATCGTTCCATCAGCAGTAGCATCGTAATAGAACCAAGCCGAACTTTGAGCTCCAATCCCTCCACCTTCTCCAAAAAGAGGACCGACGTTAATTTGTGTGGCTGTAAATGATCCGGGAAGTGCCTCTACGGCTGTACCACAAGTATCACCTCCATTTTGCGAATAGCCAAAGCTAAACGCACATAAGGCGAAAAATAAAGTAATTTTTTTCATGCTAAATATGATTTATAGGTTAATATTTCATCATTAAATTTATACTTAAAATTCATAATTACATGAATATAAGCAGATTAATCGTTTAAATAATGAAAAAATCGACCAACTACAATATGATAATTTATATTAAGAAAAATATTACAAAATCCTTGAAAGACGGCAAAAATTACAGGTAGAAAATGACATGACATTAATTAATTGAAAATAAAAAATGCCTTGACTAAAAGTCAAGGCATTTTTTTATACTATAAATGATGTATTATTAAAGTTAGTTTTTAATAATTCTAATCACTTTTGAAGTTCCATTAATGCTAACATTTACGAAATAAGCACCCGCATTTAAAGATGTGAAATCAATTTCACTCTCTAAACTATTAGGTGTAGCTCTTAATACTTCTTGCCCTAACATATTATTTACAACAACCATATCAATATTTGATTGTGCATTTAATGTTAAAACATTACTCACTGGGTTTGGATAATATTTGAAACTAGTTGCTTCAAAATCACCAGCACTTAATGTCCCACTATAAGCAGATACTTCAAAAGTTCCGGCTGCGTTACCACTATATTCCCAAACTCTAAAATAAATTGTTTGTCCCGCTAAAGCTAAATCAGAAATAACGATTATTGGATGTGCTCCATTTGCACTTCCATCATCGTTACAGTCTATAAGATTCAAAGCACCACAAGAACCAGAATATGCAGCACCACCAGTGTCAGTAATTCCACCATTACTATTTACTTCCAAGGTAATTTCACCATTTGCAGGTACCACAACACTATACCAAACATCACCTCCATTACCAGAAGCGTCATCAGGATCATAACTTGCACAACCTGGCAATGGTAATTCTCCTGAACCTGTAGCTCCTCCGTTGTTTCCTGAGATAGAATTATCAGTGAATACAGTTCCTGGAGTTAATGGGGTAGCATTCACACAATCATTATTTGTTGGAGGACAAAAAACTTGACTAAGTACTCCAGTTGTACTTGTACATGCAGCATCTTGATCATTTGCTACAGTCATAACCACATCTGTTGCAAGTACATATGGTCCAAAAGTATAGGTACCAGGTGCAACTACTGCTTGAGTTGGACTTGCTTGGTCATCAGATATTGTTAACGATGTAGCAGACCCTAAATCTGTAACTTCCACTTCAATATTAAATCCACCTGATACTCCACAGTCATCTACTACAGTTGCTGTATAAGTAGAAGGGGTACATGTATTACATGCCACATCAAAACTTATTGGGATTCCTGAACCAGAACCAGCTGCACAACTTACAGAACCATCACTTGTTAAATTAACAAATAAAGAATCACCAGTAGAAATAGCAGTAATCCCAGTTACATCATTATTAATATTCGTATCCGTTGCATATAATACCGCTCCAGTATTATCTGTACCATCATAAATGGTAATCGTATCACAACAGTCTTCTAAATAACCTTCGATGAAATCTATTCTTAATGCAGAACCATCACTTGATGTAAATAACCATCCAGCGTCGTCATTTTCACCATAACAGTATGTCGTATTCACTGGTGTTCCAACAGCACAATCAACAGCTGAAAAAGTAGGGCAATTATCAACAACAGAAGCTAAATCTACATTACATAAAGGATCGGTTTCATGATTTAAAGAAATTACAACTGGCGTTCCTGCAGGAAATGGACCAACGTTTACCATTCCAATTGCCATAACATCAGTACTAGCTACACCAGCATCATTAGCAATAGTTAAAGTACCTGAATCTCCAAGATCAGTAACATCTACATCAATTGAGAACTGAGTATTACCACAATCTTCTACCAATGCAGTAGTTGCAACAGCAGGAGCACAAGTAAGTGCAGGAACAATAGTAACAGTAATGTTCGTCCAATCTGCTGGCGAACTATAGGTTCTACTTAATCCAAGTTCCAAATAGCCATCTACAGATGGATCATAATCCGCTGGAAAAGTTCCACCAAATGTTAAAGTAGTTGGAACATCAGAACTAGCACCACCTGAAATAGGACCAGCAGGAATAGTTGTTCCTGCAGTAGTTGTCACTACTAACCTAGCCTCACTAGACCATGCATCACCTCCAGTAATAGACCAATCAGCAGTCACCTCAAATGTTGCATATTGACCTGCAGGTGCAGCGGCAGCATTACCCGCATCATTTACTGCTACAGGCACTGTAGTAGTAGCATCAGGTACCGTGTAAACTCCAGCATCTACTGGAAAAGTGTGTTGTGCAAATGTAGCTGTCGAGACTAGCATTGCAAATAAAAGTAATGTAATTTTTTTCATGTCAAATTAGAATTAATTGTTAGTATTTAATCCATAAAAATATGGTTAAATAATATAACTTTTAGGCTCCATTTATCTTAATCGTTTAAGTACAATAAAAACTGATGTAATACACAATTTGTATTTCACTAAGGAAAAACGCTACATTAACATACTGATGAGCAGAAATAGTGGATAATTGGTAGCTCTAATAATATAACATATACATTATTAGCATATTGAGTCCTAACTACACCTATACCATGATTTATTTTTTTATAATTTTCATCACCCTTGACGTATTTTCCAGTTCAATATTGACAATATAAATTCCAGTTGTTAAGTGATTTAAATCAACACTGCTATTTAAACTTTTAGGAGAAATTCTCAATACTTCCTCCCCTAAAATATTACTAACTACGATCTTTTCAATAATTGATTCTGTTTTTACAGTTAATGTGCTAAGAACGGGATTAGGAAAAACCGAGATCTTTTCATCTTTATTATAGTCAACAATTTCCAAAGTTGCAGAACCTTCCTCAACATTTAAAGTTTGATTTGACGAGACATTATAAAATGTGTCTTCAATACCGCTCAACCACTTCACCTTTACATAATCTACAGTAGAATTGGAACCAAGACCAAAGAATTCAGTGCCAGAATTCTGAGCCAAATACCCTTCCCCACAATGTGTATATCGATATTGTTTGTCTCCATTAATTGAAATTTCAATCACAGATCCTATACCATCTGAATTACTTTGTACACCATTGAGATTAACTTTCAACCAGTTGTTCGTATTTGATGTTATATTTTCCCATAGAAAAATATTTTCGAAGTTATTATTAGAGACAATCAGGTCTCCAAATCCATCATTATTGATATCTCCTAAGGCATTGGAAAAACTTCTCCTATTATCGTTTGGAAAGCTCGTGTTATTTAGCGTAAATGTTCCATTATTATTATTAATGTAAAATGCTGCATTTAAGAAATTTGTAATACTTTGATCGAACTCACTACTCACATATAAATCTAAGTCCATATCATTATCGGCATCTAGAAAAGTGGCTCCCCATCCAACACTATTAAAAATTGTGCCTGTAGGGCCGGCTATATCCGTAAAGGTTTCGTTTCCATTATTTCTAAAAAACACATTACCAAGTACGCCATTTGTAACATATATGTCTTGCCAGCTATCATTATTAAAGTCTCCAACGGTTACAGACATGGCATCAATTCCTACATCAGTACCCGAAGACATACTTATGTCCGTGAAAGTACCATCTCCATTATTCTTATATAAAAGATTTTTATAAGTATTCTTATCATTTGAGACATAAATATCTTGCCAACCATCATTATTAATATCTAAAAATGCTGAGCAAAATGACATATGGCCTGCAGTCGAGATACCTGCTAAACTATTTTCATTAGTAAATGTATTATTGCCATTATTTTTGTATAAAATATTTGGGATGGTTAGACTTCTATTACTTATGAAGACATCTAGATAGCCATCATTATTATAGTCGCCCCAAGATGCACCATACGAAAAGGTATTAGCGGTATTCATTCCGGAGCTAGATGTAATATCTTGAAAAACGAGGTTTCCCGTATTCTCAAATAATTTATTCCCATCTGTATCACTTGTAACAAATAAATCCTTATCACCATCATTATCAATGTCTACCCAATTGACTTGTTTCGTTTGATGATTTACACTTGCTATATTTAGAAACTGCTCAACAAAATTTCCATTTATGTTTTTAAAAAATCTAAGGTCATCACCATCCTGGCTATTCAAAGTGATATCGTCCCAACCATCCTGATCAAAATCATAGAAGGACACGCCATTTCCTAAAAATGTTGATCCACAAGATTCAGCAATTCCAAAAATTGAAGCCTGATCTTTAAACGTAATTTGAGAAATCACCACATTATATGAGAGAATGCTCAAGACACCTAGAGCGTATTTTTTAATCATGATTTAATCTTTTGCTCATAAAGTATTCCTTTTCAAAATATCAAGATTACATTTTCGACAGACAACAAAAAATCTCGTTAAAAAGATAACGACGATTTACTTATCCTACAACATTTTTTAAATCTTGATAATTTTAATCACATTCGAAGAATCACTAACATTTACATTTACAAAATAAACTCCAGCTTTTAAGTGGGACACATCGATGCTGGTTTTTTTCAAATCCTTAGGAGATATACTTAAAACTTCTTGGCCTAGACAATTGAATATTGCAAGGTTATCGATATTTGATTGTGCGCTTAAATTCAATTCTGTATTCACTGGATTAGGGTAAACTGAAATTAAATTTTCTTGTTGATAATCATTTAGAGCCAATGTTCCAGTCCCTTCAGTTATTTCTAAAACCTGATTTGCAGAAACATTAAAGTACATATCCACTATACCACTTAACCAGGTAACCTTTATATAATCTACAATTGTACGAGACCCCAATCCAAAGATTTCAGTTCCTGAATTTTGCGACAAATACCCTTCTCCGCACATGGTATATCTATACTGTTTGCTTCCATTAATTGAAATTTCAATGAACGACCCAATACCATCTGCATTACTTTGTACACCATTTAGTTTAACCTTCAACCAATTATTGCTTGTTATGGTTTCATTTTTCCATAAAAATATATTCTCAGAGTTGTTATTAGACACAAGAAGATCTCCGAAGCCGTCATTATTGATATCGCCTAAAGCATTGGAAAAACTTTGTTTATTATCGCCAGGAAAGCTTGCGTTATTAAGTGTAAATGTGCCATTATTATTATTAATGTAGAATGCTGCATTCAAGAAATTGGTGTTACTTTGATCGAACTCACTGCTTACATATAAATCTAAGTCCATATCATTATCGGCATCTAGAAAAGTGGCTCCCCATCCAACACTATTAAAAATTGTACCAGTGGACACCGCTATATCTGTAAAGGTTTCGTCTCCATTATTTCTAAAAAACACATTTCCAAGAACGCCATTTGTAATATAGATGTCTTGCCAGCTATCATTATTAAAATCTCCAACGGTTACGGACATGGCATCAATTCCGACATCAGTGCCAGAGGATAAGCTAATGTCGGTAAATGTTCCATTCCCATTATTCTTATAAAGAAGATTCTTATTATTTACCTTATCATTAGAGATATAAATATCTTGCCAGCCATCATTATTAATATCTAAAAAGGCTGAGCAAAACGACATGTATCCGGCACTTGATATGCCTGCAGCGTTATTTTCATTTGTAAATGTATTATTTCCGTTGTTTTTGTATAAAACATTTGAGAAGGTATAACTTCTATTGCTTATGAAGACATCTAGATAGCCATCATTATTATAGTCGCCCCAAGACGCGCCATACGAATAGGTGTTAGTCGTATTTATTCCAGAACTCGAGGAAATATCTTGAAAAACTAAATTCCCAGTATTTTCAAATAATCTGTTCCCGTCCGTATCGCTTGTAACAAATAAATCCTTATCGCCATCATTATCAATATCAACCCAATTGACTTGCTTGGTTTGATAATTCACATTGGGTATATCTAAAAACTGCTCAACAAAATTTCCGTTAACATTTTTAAAAAACCTAATATCATCTCCTGTCTGGCTCGTCAATGTTATGTCGTCCCATCCGTCACGATCAAAATCATAAAAAGTTACGCCATTCCCTAAATACGTTGTTCCACAAGTTTCAGCTACACCAAAAATTGATGCCTGCTCATTGAATATGATTTGAGAAATCACCACATTGTAAGTAAAAATACTTAAAATGGCTAAGACGTATTTTTTTAACATGATTTAATTTTCTACTTTAAAGTATTCCTTTTTAAAATTTTATGATTACAAAATCGGTAGAAAACAAAAAACCTCGTTAAAAAGTTAACGAGGTTTATTTATCCTACAACAGGTATTAATTTTAAAGAATTTCATTTGAAGTTTCACTCATATCTACATTAATAATTAAATACACTCTGTGTACAAAAAAAGCAAGTTTATTTTGATTTCAACTTACTCCTTCATAAAAGTGTCCATAACAGCATCACTTACGCCCATATTACTAAAACCACCATCATGAAATAAGTTTTGAAGTGTTACACGTTTCGTAAGATCACTAAACATTGAAACCGTATAATTAGCACAATCTAACGCTGTTGCGTTCCCTAAAGGTGACATTTTTTCTGCATAAGCAATAAATCCATCAAAACCTTTTACTCCACTCCCTGCAGTTGTAGGCGTTGGTGATTGAGAAATGGTATTCACTCTTACTTTTTTATCTTTCCCGAAGAAATATCCAAAACTACGAGCAATACTTTCTAAATAGGCTTTATTGTCTGCCATATCATTATAATCTGGAAAAACACGTTGTGCTGCCATATAAGTTAACGCTACAATACTCCCCCATTCATTCATAGCATCTGCTTTATATAAGGTCTGCATCACTTTATGAAATGACATCGCCGAAACATCCGTCCCCTTTTGAGTCCAAGCGTAATTTTGATCCGTATAGTGCTTCCCTTTTCTTACATTAATTGACATTCCTATAGAATGTAGAACGAAGTCTAATTTCCCCCCTAATATCTCCATGGACTGTTCAATAAGGTTTTGAAGATCTTCTTCAGAAGTTGCATCAGCAGGAATTATTTGAGACCCTGTTTTTTCAGCCAATTCATTTATTTGCCCCATTCTCATGGCAACAGGTGCATTGGTCAACACAAAAGTCCCGCCTTCCTCATGAACGCGTTCTGCAGTTTTCCAAGCAATTGAGTTTTCGTCTAAAGCTCCGAATATAATTCCTCTTTTTCCTTTTAATAAATTATATGACATATTGATATTAGTTTTTGTGGTTGATTCGTTTAATTGTTAGTACAAAGATAGTATTAATTCAATAATTGTTTAGCATGTTCAACAGCTGAAGTTGAAACATTAGACCCTCCCAACATCTGTGCGATTTCGACAATGCGTTCTTCAGGTTTCAATTTTATGAGTTGTGTTTGTGTTAGGTTATTTACATCTTCTTTAAACACCTTAAAATGCGTATCGCCTTTTGCAGCAATTTGAGGTAAATGCGTAATCGTAAACACTTGCATTGTCTTACTCATTTGTTGCATTATAGCTGCCATTTTATTTGAAATCTCTCCAGACACTCCAGTATCAATTTCATCAAACATTATTGTAGGTAATTGGGTGTATTTGGCAAGGATAGATTTTATCGCCAACATTATCCTGGACAATTCACCTCCGGAGGCAGCTTTTTTAAGCGCATTAAATTGTCCGCCTTTATTTGCTGAAAACAAAAATGCCAAATCGTCTTTCCCATTGGAATAAAAAGTATCCACTTTTTGAAGATCTAAATCAAACTTAGCATTAGGCATCCCAAGCGTCTTTAATAAATCTTCTAGTTGTTGGGTTAGTTTAGGTATGATTTTCATACGTTTATCATGCAGTATCGTAGCAGAACTATTAAGCTTTTGTTCTGCCTTCTCTATTTCACTTTCTTTTTGGGAAATACGTTCATCTAAATTTTCGCTAAGCGACACTTTTAAACTGAGGTCATTCTTAATATTAATCAATTCCTCTATAGTTGAAACAACGTGTTTCTGCAATAAATTATGGATTTGTACTAATTTAGTATTTACAACTTCCAATCTAACAGGATCTGCTTCAAGTTGAACTTGGGCATTTTCAATTTCTGAAAATACATCATTCAGTTCAATTGTAGAACTTTCAATACGATCGTACATTTCTTTATAGCTCGAAGCGTAATTGGTCAGTTTCGCAAACTCGTTTTTAATTTCATTTAAACTCTTAAGGACTCCAAGTTCATCATTACTAAGAATATGATGAACCGACCTTAATTTTTCTTTAATTTCTTCAATATTATTTAAAGTCTCGTATTCTTCTTCTAATGATTCTAATTCGCCGTTTACCAGTTGCGCTTCATTTAACTCTTTTAGCAAATATGAATTGTAATCATGTTCTTTAATTGCTTCAGATTTAAGGTCATTTAATGCTATCAATTCATTTTTTAAACCTCTATAACTTCTACGTAACGACTGATAATTGGATAACTCTATCGAATTTTCTGCTAAAGCATCTATAACTTGAAATTGAAAATCATCATTTGTTAATTGTAACGTTTGATGCTGTGAATGAATATCTAAAAGTTGAGCTCCTAAAACTTGCAAACTATTTAAATTCACTGGTGTATCATTCACAAAAGCACGCGATTTACCGGAAGGTAAAATTTCTCGTCTTATAATCGTTTGTACTTCATAATCTAAATCTTCAGCTTTAAAAAGTGGTTTCAAATTATAATTAGCGAGGTCAAAATTCGCCTCGATGATACATTTTTTGGAGGTATCATTTATATGGCTCATATCTGCTCGTTTACCAAGAATCAGTGACAATCCGCCAAGTAGTATAGATTTTCCTGCTCCAGTTTCACCAGTAATAATAGTTAAACCATTATTGAAATTAACCTGAAGGTTATCAATCAATGCATAATTTTTAATGGTCAATGAGGTTAGCATATTTATTAGCTGGCTAATTGATTAAACGATTAGTAAAAAAAAATGAAAACAATCAATACTTAAAAACTAATACTACGCCATTTTGCAGCGTGAGTAGGAGCAATTCTAGTCAGTGTTGAGATTATGTCTGTTACATTTACCTTTGGTCCTCCACTAAAAATATCCTGAATTTCTTCGGCTTTAGCATCAAAGAAAACGCGCATTAAATACGAATTTGGTCGTCTACGGTTCATCGTTTCAAGATTTTTGATAACAGAAGACAGTTTAGACTTACTCTCTTTTGGATTTTCACCCATTTGATCTAAGGCCGTGAAATGATACTCATACATTACACTTCTAAATTCTTTAAAAGTTGGCGACAACACATTATCAATTAATCTAAATCGCGTTTGTGTACCATCTTCCAATTTCCAGCCCTTAAAATTCCCTTGCGTAGAATAATTTAATATTGTTTGTGCCTGTCTATAATATGCATCGCCACCATTCAATTTAAATGAATCGGCATCCATTCCTAAAATCATATACACATGAAAAGCTAAGACAGATACTAAATTAGATTCGTACTGATTTGGGTTAAAGACCAAATTTTGAAATTCTAAATATTGGAACGAAAAATTCTTATCGTTGTAATTATAAATTGGAGTGGCATATGTTGAATTAAATACTGGCCGTGATGACTGTATTTGGATAGTAGCTTGAAATAAGTCGTTATTATAATCTGTAATATTGATAACCATGCCGCAATTAATGCGTTCTTGTGGCTTAAATGAATCTTTAGTCCAAGAGGTATTATTAATAAACTCACTCAGTTGGCGTTCCAAAGTTTTAAAAACTTGAACATTTTCATTACCAGTTTGCTGTGCGTTAACAACAACGTTACAATTTAACTCTTGTGCAAACGTATGAGTAACAAAAATAAGAGCTATAAAAAGAATAAAATTACGCATGGAGTTGTTTTAAAATTTGATTCATTAAATCTTGAGCGACTTCGGTTTTTGATTTTAATTGGTGTTCAATAACCGCATCGGCATCAGTGATAAAAGTAACTTTATTTGTTGAACCACCAAAACCAGCGCCCTTATCATTTAACGAATTTAATACAATTAAATTTAAATTCTTAGCATTTAATTTTCCTTTTGCATGTTCCAGTTCGTTATTTGTTTCTAAGGCAAATCCTACTAAAAACTGATTACTTTTAATTCGCCCTAAGGAGGCTAAGATGTCTTGTGTTTTTTCCAATTCTATAGTAAACGTCGATTCCTTCTTTTTTATTTTTTGATTCGCAACATATTTTGGTTTATAATCAGCAACGGCTGCTGAAAGAATTGCAATATCAATGTTTTCAAAATAAGCATGAACCTCATCATACATCTGAGATGCACTTGTAACGTTTTCTACATGAATTAAACTATGTTTAATAGTTTGATAGGTAGGACCAGTTATCAGAATAACCTCTGCGCCTAAATTGGCAGCTGCATTTGCGATTTCAAATCCCATTTTTCCACTTGAATGGTTTCCAATAAAACGAACCGGATCAATAGCTTCGTAGGTAGGACCTGCAGTAATAAGAATTTTTTTTCCTTTTAAAGGTAATTTATCTAAGATATCATTTTCAATAAAAGCAACAATATCTTCTGGCTCTGCCATCCGTCCTTCTCCTACTAGCCCACTGGCCAATTCACCACTTGTTACAGGAATCATTACATTTCCAAAACTTCGCAAAACATCTAATGAACGTCTAGTAGTGGCGTGCTTATACATATCTAAATCCATAGCTGGAGCGAAATACACTGGGCATTTAGCAGAAAGATACGTAGCCATTAATAAGTTGTCACAAATACCATTTGCCATTTTAGACAGTGTGTTTGCAGTAGATGGCGCGATTAAGAATAGATCTGCCCAAAGACCAAGTTCCACATGGTTATTCCATACAGCATTATTGTCATCTTCATTGGTAAATGAAGAATGTACTGGGTGTTTTGATAAAGTTGAAAGTGTTAAAGGTGTGATAAAGTCTAAAGAAGCAGGCGTCATAACCACCTTCACGTCGGCGCCTGCTTTAATAAATAACCTAACAAGGTTTGCTGTTTTATAAGCAGCAATACCAGCAGTTATGCCTAGAAGTATATTTTTGCCGCTTAATATTGACATGTTTATTAGTCTTCCTTAACGTCGTCTTCAGTATTTCTAAAGTAGATTTTGTCATCTAACCATTCCTGAACTGCAAGCGCATGAGGTTTAGGTAATTTTTCGTAAAACTTAGACACTTCAATTTGTTCTTTGTTTTCAAAAATTTCTTCAAGACTATCATTGAACGTTGCAAATTCTTCTAGCTTATCAACTAGCTCTCTGCGAATGTCTGTGTTAATTTGTTCTGCTCTTCTAGATATTACAGAAATAGCTTCATAGATATTACCTGTTGGCTCATCAATTTGATTTCTATTGTAAGTTACCGAACTCACTGGAGCATCTGTCTTTTTTAAATCCATCGTTATATAAATTAACTTTTTGTTTTTATTTTTTGTAATTCTAATTGTAATTCTTCATTCATATTATTCGCTTCTTCCATATGATTAGAATCTGCAAACGCCTTTTTCAAGGAGTTAAAATAACTCAAAGCCGTATTTAAACGTACCTCTTTTTTTGTTTCTATACTATTTAAAGCTAGGTGATGTGCCGAATCGAATCTATAAAACATCGCATCTTCTCTAAAGCTCGTTCCAGGGTATTCTACTAAAAAGTTATCAAATGCCTTTATTGCAGCTTCGTAATCTGAAGCATCATAATATGCAATTTTATTATATTGCTTGGCAATCTCAAAAGCTTTCTTTTCTAATTTATAATCTAGCTCCTTAACCATTTTATTGGCTTCTGGTAAATATTCTGAATCAGAATATTTATTGATAAACAATTGAAGTTTCTCGATGGCTTCAATCGTTTCTTTTTGCTCTTTACTATAAATTGGCGATAACATATAGAAACTCTTAGCCGATAAAAAGGCCGCTTCTTCTACTTTTTCACTTTTAGCATACGCATTCGTAAAACGTTCGAACTGATACCCCGACAAATAATAATCTTCCATCATGTAATATGACTTAGAATATAAGAACATTAACTTTTCAGCTTGAGGTTTTCCTCTGTAATTTGGAACGATCTGTGCGAACAAGCGATTGGCCTTATTGAATTTACCAGCATCATACATTTCTATGCCTTGATTAAACTTCGTTGCGATGTCCTCAGACTTCAATGCTTTTTGATATTCGCTACAAGAGCTAAACAATAATACCAATAATAGTGTGTAAAAAATGTTTTTCATATGATTTAAACAGGATGCAAAAGTACGTATTAATAACGTATAATAAAAACAATTATTTTATGCTAAATTAATCCTAGAATCTAGTAATAACTTAGCTTTATATTAACTTTAACTTTTTTCGTTCTAACTGAGTTGTTGTACCTCTTTTTTTATTTTAGCTTTTAGTGTATTTGACGCCTTAACTAATGGCAATCTAACAGCTGAAGTCGAAAGTTCTAACGCTTCAAAAACAGCCTTAATTCCTGCAGGATTATTCTCCTCAAAAATATAATTGACCATGTCCATTAATTCAAAATGAATGGCATATGCATCTTTAGCTTTTCCTTCCAAACCTAAACGAATCATCTGAGAAAATTTACTAGGCAGTGCTTGGCCAATTACAGAAATAACACCTGATCCACCTGCTAATACCACTCCTAATGCCAAATCATCATCCCCTGAAATTATCAAAAACTCATTTGGCTTATTTCTAAGTAGTTGTAAATATTGATTTATATCATTACTCGCTTCTTTTACAGCAATTATATTTTCAAAATCGCGCGCCAATCGTAAGGTTGTTGTTGGCAACATATTTGAAGACGTTCTACCAGGCACATTATACAAAATAATAGGCCTAGGCGACACATTAGCTATTGCTTTAAAATGCTGATATACGCCTTCTTGAGTTGGCTTACTATAATAAGGAGAAACAGACAAAATAGCATCGATCTGACTTAAATCTGAAGATTGTATTTCTTCAATTACTTGCGCTGTATTATTACCGCCTATTCCCAAAACCAATGGCAATCGCCCTTGATTAACACGCGCAATAGTTTGAATAATTTTTCTTTTTTCTTCACTTGTTATTGTGGCACTTTCACCAGTCGTACCACTTATTACCAAGTAATCTGTTCCATTATCAATGTTATAATTCACAATGGCTTCGAGTGCATTATAATCGATGCTTAAATCTTCTAAAAATGGAGTAATTAAAGCAACTCCTGTACCTTGAAATTCGGACATTAAATTTTATTTAAAACGGTTAAATATTTTTTTAATTCATTCATGAATATTGAAAACTTATTTGGTTTAACGTCGATAATTAAATCATACAATCGATGATCATTATTTGACAAACCAATTTTGAAATTTGCATTTGAAGCGGCTGACATTAAATTGAGTTGTAAAACATCTTTCTTATAATAGCTAATAAGCGCATCAAATTCTGTATTAATAAACGTCTCTAATTCTGTATTTAAAATTTTGCCTTTCCAGCCAAAATCTTTTGGATTAAAATAGCTATCCCAAAGCTGATTCACTCCTTTTTCATCTTCAACAAAGGCGATTACTTTTGTCTTATTAGGTGGTATTCCAAGGGCCTTTAAACTAACCCTAAAGGTCTCAAAATCAGAAAATTCACTTAAATTCAAAATAACACCAATTGAATTTATCTTTTTACTGCTTACCGCTACTTTTCTAGCATTTAACAGTTTGTTGATATATTTATGGTTTGATTTTTCTCTAAATGCCTTTAAAATCATTTATATTTATACTTTATACAAATGTAGTAAAAGTGACTACATGTTATTGTTAACTTTTCATAATAATCAAATGAATATTAAACACCTTTTTCTAATTGCTTTTATCACCTTACTTGGATCCTGTAAACAAGACTCGCATCTATATAAAATAGAAGGTAAGCAAGTCCCAATTTCGGATAGTTTAGAATCAAAAGCGGAAATTGATTCTTATATAAAACCCTATAGAGAAAACCTGGAGAAAAACATGAGTACTGTATTAGCCTATTCTGTTGATACCTATTCTAAGCGTGATGGCGAATTAAATACAGCGATAGGAAATTTAATGGCTGACGCTGTTTATGAAGAATCTAATCCAATTTTTAACAAAAGAACAGGAAAAAACATTGATTTTGTCCTCCTGAATCATGGCGGAATAAGATCTATCATGTCAAAAGGTGATGTTATAACACGAACTGCCTACGAACTTATGCCATTTGATAATTCTGTAGTTGTAGTTGAATTACGCAGTGCTCAGGTAAAAGAATTAATTGAATATTTAGCAAGAGCAAAACGCGCACATCCAATTTCAAGATTAAAAATAGTTTTGGATAAGGACTATGGTATCAATTCTGCCTTTGTCAATAATAAGCCTCTCGATAATACTAAAATATATAATGTAGCAACGAACGATTATTTATATAATGGTGGAGATCATATGGACTTTTTTAAAACGAATGACAGTCTACATGTCTTAAATTATAAAATCAGAAATGTACTGTTAGATTATTTTGAAAAGAAAGACACTTTGAATCCTGTTATAGACGACCGTTTTATTCAGATAAAAAATTAAGCAAATGAAAAGAAGAGAATTTATTCAACATACCGCTGCAGCTTCTGCATTAATCGGTCTTGGCGGACTAGGCTTGCAATCCTTTTCAGCAGCTTCCAAAAAAATAACAATACTACATACCAATGACGTTCATAGTCATATTGATCCTTTTGGACCAGAAGACGGCAGAAATGCCAATATGGGTGGCGTAGCAAGACGTGCTAGCTTAATTGACGCGATTAGAAAAGAAAATACGAATACGCTTTTACTTGATGCAGGAGATATATTTCAAGGCACACCATATTTTAATTTTTATGGAGGTGAACTTGAATTTAAACTTATGAGCATGCTTAACTATGACTTAGCGACAATTGGGAATCATGATTTTGACAATAGTATTGACGGCCTGTATGCACAGCTTCCTCATGCACAATTTGAATTTGTCTCAGCAAATTATGATTTTTCAAATACTATATTAAATACGCATGTAAAACCTTATAAAACATTTATTAAGGATGGAATTAAAATAGGTGTTTTTGGTTTGGGTGTTGAACTCGATGGTTTAGTTGATAAGAAAATGTACAAAGAGACTACATATTTAGATCCTACAGAAGCAGCACAAGAAATGACTAGAATACTTAAGGAAGATGAGCAATGCGACTTAATTATTTGTTTGTCTCATCTCGGTTACAATTATAGTAATAGACCCGAAAGAATTAGTGATTTAAAACTTGCTGGCACTACCAAACATATAGACCTTATTATCGGCGGGCATACGCATACATTTTTAAAGAAACCTACGGTAATGAAAAACCTCGATGGTGAAAACATGTTGGTTAATCAGGTTGGATGCTATGGTATTAACTTAGGGAAAATTGATTTTTACTTTGATGCAGATAAAAACAAATCGGCCAATGGCGTCTCGATTATAGTTTAAAACTAGTTATGCAATCAAATTCTCGGAAGCTTCTACCCTTTTAGACTTAATGATATATTTATCTTTTGTTTTCCTATGATGATTTGTCACATATACAAACAATAAAGCGAACCCAACCAAATGCAATACTTTGTCAAAAAGTTCGAACAACCAGTAATACACATATAGTTGATTTACAAAATACAATACATCTGAAAACAGAAAACAAAAAGACATTGCTAAAAAAATGATGGATTGCTTACTCTCATTACTTAAATAAACCGCGAATGCCAAGAAACCCATACATAATAAAGAAATTCCTCGAGCGACAATCAATACCAAATTAATTCTATCTATCATACTGCTTTGAACTACATCGTAAAGCACATAAAGAAAGTAGGAATTCAGAATGAAAATTAAAATTAAATACAAACTAACGATGCCCTCAAACTTTACCCGTTTGAATTTTCCTAGGAGCACAAAAATCAGGAATAAATAACTTGCAATATAAAGAACCATCGACAATTGTAACGTAACGGCACTAAAATTAAATACATCAAATGCATCACCTAAAAAGAAACACACAAAAATCATGAAAAACACATTTGCCATATATTTCATTTTATGAAAATACATAACTAAAAAAATGGGAATCACTATAAGTTTGGAAACTTTAAACAGCGTTGTGTTTTCATCAAATACTACATAAATATTAATACATAAGATTAGGAATAAAACAATAATTAAGGATCGATAACGACCAATTTTTTTTAGGAGCTCCATGATATTCAACATAAGTAGGCACTGCAATATAGGTATTTTATCGATAAATAAGTGCTTTTTATCGATTTTATTTAAAGTTTTGTACAATAATCAAAGGATTCGCAATTAATATCGTCTAATCCTCTATTTAAGTAAATAAACATGAAAAAGTACGTCCCTTTATTTTTGAGACTTTGTATTGCAATTATACTTATCCAAACCTTAAGATTTAAGTTTACAGCACATCCTGATAGCGTATATATATTTACAAAAGTTGGCTTAGAACCTTATGGTCGAATTGCAATTGGAGTTATAGAATTAATTGCTGGAATATTACTAATTTACAAAAAGACAACTTGGTTGGGAGCAGTTTTAACTATGGGAGTTATTGGAGGCGCCATTATGATGCATTTAACGCAATTGGGCATTCAAATTAACAATGATGGCGGTATTCTTTTTGGCACGGCAGTTTTGACATTTACATTAGCTTCACTTGTATTATTTATATATCGAAAAGACATCCCTTGGTCAAGCAAAAAACTAAGCTTTTAAATTTTCACTTTGACTAATAGGTCTATACTCTTTTTCTTCATGATTGAGTCTTGCCTGTAAATAGAAGAACAAGAAGGCAATTACTAATAACAACGAGCACAGCACATTTAAAAAGTTAATTTCTGAGATATAGAAATAAGCCAATTGGATCACTTCAGAGAAAACAATAAATATAGATCCAACTAACAAATTCATTGATTTTTTATCATCTCTATATATATAATTAATAAGGGCAAGCGACAATAGTAACATAATCACTGCATTATACAGAAATTCTAAGGCATATTCATTATATGAAAGTTGACCGCGTGTTGTACTAGTTACAATTAAAACACAGAACACATCTAAAACAAGTAAAATAATTATATGCAATGGAAATTTAGTAACAACTTCCCTAATATTCATGGTTTTTAACACTTGAATAATCAAAAAGATATATGATAAAATATATAAACCATTTCCTATATAGTAGAAGTAATCTATAGAGTCAAAATCTAATAATATAAACCAACTAGTAAAATTAAGGATTTCCGAAATAGTAAAAGTAACTAAGAACATAAAAAAGTAGAAACGTTTAGTTTTAACAGTATGACAATACAATGCCGTAAGAAAGAACAACAGTAACGTTCTTGCTCCTGCCGCTTCTATTTCGTACTGCAGTAATTGTAGACTTAAAAAAACAATACTCAGAAGTACTAAAATCGCTATTAAAACTTTTTTTAATTGCATTTATACTTATTTATAAGACAAATATAAATAAAATTTACAATTAAACGAATAAAAATGCATTTAATCGATATAAAAATACACTTTGTAGGAAATTACTTAATATATTTAATAAGATCAAACTCTGAAATTATAGGTATCTTTAACTGTTCCGCTTTAGTCCTTTTACTAGGTCCCATTTTGTCTCCTGCAACAACATAACTGGTCTTAGATGATATTGAACTAGACACTTTACCTCCATTATCTTCAATCAGTTTTTTTAATTCGTTTCTAGACAGGATTTCAAATACTCCAGAGACTACAAACGTTTTATTTTTTAATTTATCAGTCTGATTCGCCAATTTCTCAGCAGAAATCTCTAATTGTATTCCAAAACTTCTTAATCTTTCAATAACCTCCTTATTTGAGATTAAACCAAAAAACTCGACCACACTTTCAGCAATTCTAATTCCAATCTCATCCACAGCAACTAAATCAATAATTGTTGCAGACACAATTGCATCTATGCTTTTATAATGCTTTACTAATTTCTTAGCCACAGTTTCTCCAACATACCTTATACCTAATGCGAATAAGACACGTTCAAAAGGAATCTGTTTTGAAGCTTCAATACCACTAATTAAATTTTCAGCACTTTTTTCAGCCATTCGCTCCAATGGTAAGACCCGATCCTTTGATAATTCATATAAATCGGAATAATTATTAATTAATCCTGCATTTACTAAAAGGGCAACCGTTTCTCCTCCAAGCCCTTCTATATCCATTGCTTTACGGGAAATATAGTGCTGAATTCGTCCAATAATTTGTGGTTTACATCCTGCATAATTTGGACAATAATGTTGCGCTTCTCCTTCCTGCCTTACAAGTTCAGTTTCACATACAGGGCATTGCGTAATATACACTGTTGGCTGAGAATCACTTGGTCGTTGATTTAAATCTACCCCTACAATTTTGGGAATAATTTCACCTCCTTTTTCAACAAACACAGTATCTCCCACTCTAATATCCAATTTTTCAATCTGATCTGCATTATGTAATGAAGCTCGCTTTACTGTAGTTCCGGCCAATTCAACAGGCTCCAAATTAGCTACAGGCGTTATGGCGCCTGTGCGCCCTACTTGATACCTTATACTTTCTAAATGTGTTGATTGTTGCTCTGCCTTAAATTTATAAGCAATCGCCCAACGAGGTGCTTTTGCAGTATAACCCAATTCTTCTTGCTGTTGTAGATCGTTCACTTTAATAACCACACCATCAGTTTCATATGGCAAATCATGACGATGCACATCCCAATAGGCAACGAATTCAAAAATAGCATCAATAGAATCTACCAATTTTGCTAGATCTGGCACTTTAAATCCCATTTTCCGTGCACTTTCCAGACTTTCAAATTGAGAATCTATTCCTAAATTTTTACCTGTAATATTATATAATAAGCATTCCAAAGGGCGTTTAGCGACTTCAGCGCTATCTTGTAATTTTAAACTACCAGAAGCTGTATTTCTAGGGTTACGATAAGGCTCCTCTCCAATTTCTATGCGCTCTTCATTCATTTTATTAAAACCTTCAAAAGGAAGCACAATTTCTCCTCTAATATCAAACTTAGATGGAAAATCACCTCTTAATTTTAAAGGCACCGATTTAATAGTTTTAATATTTGCAGTCACATTATCTCCTTGCGTTCCATCGCCTCGTGTTACTGCTTTTATCAAACTGCCATTTTCATAAGTCAAGCTAATTGATGCGCCATCATATTTAAGCTCACACGTAAATTGAATGGGACCTTCAATTATCTTTTTAATGCGAATTTCCCAATCTAACAAGTCTTCTTTTGAATATGAATTATCTAAGGAATACATCCGATGTTCATGCACTATGGTTTCAAAATTTTTGGTAATCGCTCCTCCTACTCTCAAGGTTGGAGAGTTTTCATCAAAGAATTCAGGGTTTTGATTTTCAAGCGCTTGTAATTGCTTTAATTTAATATCAAAGTCATAATCGCTAATTGTTGGATTATCGAGACTATAATAATTATGATTATGTTGACGTAATTCGTCTCGAAGACTGTTTATTTGTTGTTGAATATCCATTAAACTAATTCCGAAAAAGTTATCTTTTTACTTTATATTTAAAGCATCTAATATACTAAAATGCTTATCAAGAAAATAGTGGTCTGGTTTGTTTTTATCAGCTTTTTATTCAGTTGTAAAGACGGTAAAATTCAGCAGATTAAAACACAAATTATTCCTGTTCCTTCAAATCAGGAAATTATTAAAGGGAGCTTTGAATTAAATAATACTTCAGGATTATCTTTTGATTCGGAGTTTAAAGTCTCAGCAGCGTTTCTAAAAGCGTTTATTGAAGATGGAAGTTCCATAACACTCAAAGAAAACAATGTTATATCATTTATTAAAGATTCGACTATTAATCATTCTGAAGGCTATAAATTAGAGGTTACACCTAAGTCTATTGAAATTCGAGCCAAAACGGATCATGGTGCTTTTTATGCAGTACAATCAGTAAGGCAACTGCTTCCAACTGAGTTTGAAAATGGAACTTTTTCTGATAAAAAAGTTCTTATCCCTTGTATTACTATTAAAGATGAACCTCAATTTACATATAGAGGAATGCATCTAGACGTTGGCAGACATTTATTTTCAGTAGATTTTATAAAAAAATATATTGATGCATTGGCTATGCTAAAAATGAACACCTTTCATTGGCACTTAACAGAAGATCAAGGTTGGCGCATCGAAATAAAAAAATATCCAAAACTACAGGAAATAGCAGCCTATAGAAATGAAACTTTAATTGGTCATTACAACACTCAGCCACAATTATTTGATAGCAAAAAATATGGAGGTTATTATACACAAGAAGAGATCAAAGATGTGGTTGCTTATGCACAAGAACGATTTGTTACTATAATTCCAGAAATAGAACTTCCAGGGCATTCTCAAGCAGCCATAGCGGCATATCCTGAATTAGGCTGTACAGGAGAACAAGTTGATGTTGCTACCAAATGGGGTGTTTTTGATGACATCTATTGTTCAAAAGACGCGTCGTTTGATTTTCTCGAAAATGTATTGGATGAAGTCTTAGAATTATTCCCGAGTACATATATTCATATTGGTGGCGATGAAGCACCTAAAACAAGATGGAAAACATGCAACGATTGCCAGAATAGAATTGCTTCAGAAGGCTTAAAAGGTGAACACGAATTGCAGAATTATTTTATTACACGAATAGAACAATACCTCAACAGTAAAGGACGCCAAATAATAGGCTGGGATGAAATATTAGAAGGTGGACTCGCTCCTAATGCATCAGTCATGTCTTGGCGAGGAACGAATGGCGCCATAGAAGCTGCAAAAAAAGGACATCAGGTGATAATGACTCCAACGTCGCATTGCTATTTTGATTATTATCAATCTGATAATGAAAATGAACCAATAGCTATTGGAGGTTATCTGCCTTTGGAAAAAGTGTACGAATTTAATCCTATCCCTGAGGGTTTAACTAGCGATGAATCAAAATTCATCCTTGGTGCACAAGGCAATCTTTGGACCGAATACATGTCCACTGAAGCACAAGTTGAATATATGGCATTTCCTCGTATGATTGCTATGAGTGAAGTCGTTTGGTCATCTTCAGAATCTAAAAACTATCCCGATTTCATATCGCGTTTAGAGCAGTTTCATAAACGTTTGGATACCTTACAGATTAATTATGCGAATCATTTATATGAAGTTGAAGGCGAGCTAAAATCAGAAGGTTATCAACTTAAAACACTAACAAAAGATAAAACAATTAGATATACATTGGATAGTTCTGAACCTAAACTACATTCAGAATTATATGAGAAGCCAATTCCTATTGATAAAAGTACTACGATTAAGGCGGCCGTATTTAATTCTGGAAAACAATTAGGATCAACATTCGTACAAAGTATCAATTACCATAAAGCTATTGATCAAAACATTTCGATAAATATTGAACCCAACGCGGCTTATTCAGGAAGTGGTGCTTCGGGATTAATTAATGGAATTAGCGGAAGCAATTCACGTTATGGCGATAAAGAATGGTTGGGGTTTTGGGGAGAGGATCTAGTTATCACTTTAAATTTTGAGTCCGAAACTTCGATTAACGAAATAAAGACACGTTTTCACAATGGAAATGGACAATGGATTTATGCACCAAAAACAATTCTAGTTAAATTTGATAATGGAGAATTCAGTGAATATGATTTGAATGCTTCAGATGAATTAATTAAAAATTGGACTATGAATTTTAATTCCATAGCTGCGAAACAAATCACATTGAGCATTCCGAATTTTGGAAAAATCCCAGAAGGAAACCAAGGATCAGGTCACAAAGCATGGACGTTTATTGATGAGATTATAATTAATTAATATGATATTAGAAATCTGTGCTAGCAATTACCAATCGGCTATGAATGCTCAAGAAGCTGGTGCCCATCGCATTGAATTATGTAGTGAATTGGCAGTTGGAGGTATTACGCCAAGCTATGGGTTATTGAAACAAGTTTTAGACACAATTTCAATTCCAGTGTGTGTGCTTATCAGACCTAGAAGTGGAAATTTCACCTATTCAGATGCTGAATTTGATATTATGAAGCGAGACATTCAACTGTGTAAAGATTTGGGATGCGCTGGGATTGTCTCTGGCGTTCTTAATACAGATCAAACTATAGATTCGGAGCGTACGAAAGAACTTATTACACTGTCCAAACCATTACCTTTCACTTTCCATCGCGCTTTCGATTGGACGCCAAATCCTTTAGACGCATTAGAAACTCTTAAGCAATTGAAAATTGAACGCATTCTAACCTCAGGTCAGTCAGAATCAGCTGAATTAGGGATTGACACTCTTAAAATGCTTAAAGAAGAATCAGGAAATGATCTCACCATTCTTCCAGGTGGAGGTATCAATTCAGAAAATGTGGATGTATTTAAAACCGCTGGATTTAAAGAAGTTCATGCATCAGCTTCAACTATACAAAATGCAAATAAAACACCAAAAATTAAAATGAATAGTCCAAAATTGTTCGATGAAACGATAGAACTCTATTCTGACATCGCTAAAATAAAATCCATTCTAAAACAAATCACTCATGAAAATTAATCTCAGTATTCTCATTATTTTCATCTTATTTTCATGCACAAAACCTATAGAACATATTGGAGATACTTCAGTTTCGGTATTTAAGGACAGACATTTATATTTTGATATGGCATTCAAGACGGATACTTTAAAAGAAATAAATGGAACGTATCATCTCGATGCTGGTCGTGTATTGCTCAAAAAAATAAAATTACCTACATATTTTGCACAACCAAAAGTTACGGTGCACATGACTTTGACTTCTAATGGAGATCCTTGGGATAAATCTGGTTCATTATTTGTAATTCCAAACACCGCTGATTTAAGCGTTCTTGATTTTGAAAATGGATCTTTTGATGCTAAACAACTAAATGAAGATTTTCCCGGAATTCAAAGTTTCAACGCCGAACAAAAAACGTTTCAACCTAATGTAGAGTTATTGCGTTTTATGACACCTTTTGGGGTTGGTCATTTTAATACAGATGAGCGCATTGCAGAACGGAAACCTGTATATATTCCGAAATGGGAAGACAACGTAGAATGGACACAAGACATTACACAATTACTACCATTACTAAATGATGAAGTTTATATAGGTGTTTATATTGATACTTGGACAAAAGAAGGTTACAACTTTAGTGTGGACCTACAATTTGAAGAAAGTAATATTCCGAACCACATTAAGAAAAACCAAGGGATAATTCCTATAGTCAATACCACTAAATACGTTTCGGATCAAGGCTATTACGATGCTTTTTCCAAAGGAAACCTCAACGTAAAAGTCACGTTTGAATCAGAATTAAAAAATGCAAAACTATATTATATTACTACAGGACATGGCGGACATGCTGAAGGGGATGAATTCACCAAAAAAGAACATATCATTTCTTTTAATAATCAAGTTGTAAAACAGTTCACACCTTGGCGCGATGACTGTGCGGCTTTTAGACGTTTTAATCCACATTCGGGAGTTTGGACGGAACCAGCAACCTGGAAAGGCGAAGCCATTGAAGAACGCATAGCTTCTTCAGATTATTCGAGATCAAATTGGTGTCCTGGAAGTGATATATTGCCAGAAGTTATTGATCTTGGAACCATTGCTTCTGGAATTCATGAATTTGAGTTTTCGGTGCCAGAAGCTCAAGCTATAGATGGAAATAAAATTAACTATTGGATGACCTCAGCTTATATTGTGTATGACCTTTAAAAATGGACTTGTATGTATATTACTAGGACTTACAACTTGGAGTTGTAAGGAAAATAAGGACTTGCCTATTCATTTAAATTTAGATCAAGATTGGAGTTTTAAGCAGGTGAATGATTCTATATGGATGTCTGCAACAATTCCTGGAAATGTGCATTCTGATTTATTAGATCATAAGTTGATTAAAGATCCATTTATTGGAGACAACGCTGTACATTTGGATTGGGTTTCAGAATCAGGCTGGGAATATCAATCTAATTTTTCAGTCGAAGACATCACGTTTCAAAAGAAACACATCACACTCAATTTTGAAGGCTTAGACACATACGCTTCTGTGTTTTTAAATGATAGTCTCATTTTAAAAACGGATAATGCTTTCCGAGAATTTGAAGTCGATGTAAAATCCATTATTAAGTCCGAAAATGAGCTACGTATCGTCTTTGAAAACACAACAACTCATGAATATGCAGCAAAAGGAAATCTAAGTTACCAACTCCCAGAAGGGAGTCGCATATTTACTAGAAAAGCACAATTTCAATATGGTTGGGATTGGGGGCCGAAATTAAATACATCAGGAATTTGGCGCCCTATTGGTTTAAATGCTTGGAATGATTTAAAAATTAGAGATGTTTATGTTGATCAAATTGAATTAAATGATTCTGTTGCTGAATTTATATTGGATATTAAAGTTCACGCTGAAGACAAGAGTAATTTGTCTTATAATATTTATGTAAATGACAAACTTAATACAACATATTCAGATCAGAATAAATCAAAAATTACATTCCAAATCAAAAACCCTAAACGCTGGTGGCCTCATAATATAGGTGAACCCTACTTATACAATTTTAAAATTGTAATTAGAGATAACAAAACCATTCTAGATACTTTTCAGCTAAAAAAAGGCTTACGAACTATAGAACTAGTAACGGAAAAAGATAGTATTGGTGAATCCTTTTATTTTAAAGTGAATGATGTGCCAATCTATATGAAAGGGTCAAATTACATTCCGCAAAACAGCATGCAAAATCACGTGACTGACTCGCATTATGAAAATCTTTTAACAGATGTTGTAGATGCAAATATGAATATGTTGCGAGTTTGGGGAGGTGGTATATATGAAAACGATATTTTTTATGATTTATGTGATGAAAAAGGAATTTTAGTTTGGCAAGATTTCATGTTTGCTTGTGCGATGTATCCTGGTGATGCAGACTTTCTAGAGAATGTAAAACAAGAAGCCATCGAAAATGTCACTAGACTCAGAAACCATGCTTCCATTGCCCTTTGGTGTGGTAATAACGAAAACTCTGAAGGCTGGAATCGATGGGGATGGCAAGTGAATCGTTCAGAAGAAGAGAAAGAAGAAATTTGGAATAATTACTTAAACGTTTTTGATTCTATTTTACCAAAAGTCGTTGCGCAATATAGTAATACAGATTACTGGCAATCTTCACCAAAATATGGAAGAGGAAATCCAAAATATAAATTCGAAGGTGATGCACATGACTGGTGGATTTGGCATGACGCCTACCCTTTTGAGCATCTAGAACACAATGTGCCTCGTTTTATGAGTGAATTCGGATTTCAATCCTTTCCAGGATATGAAACCATACAATACATCAACCAGAAGGACAGTCTTGATATTTCATCCGAAGCATTTAAAACACATCAAAAGCAGCTACGAGGATTTCAACTCATAGACGAATATATGCATCGCGATTTCCCTGTTCCCGATACTGCTGAAGATTACATCTACATGAGTCAGGTATTACAAGCCTATGGCATCACTAAAGGAATAGAAGCACATCGTAGAGCTAAACCTTATAACATGGGAACTCTATATTGGCAACTTAATGACTGCTGGCCAGCAATTTCATGGTCGAGTATTGATTTTTCAGGGCAATGGAAAGCACTACACTATAAAATCAAAAAATCATTTGAAAACATATTGGTGTCATCAAGCGTAGTAGATGACAGCTTAATAACTTATGTTGTTAATGATCGTTTAAAAAACATGGCTGGCACGTTAAGTTTGAAGCTCATCGACTTTAGCGGTCAAGAATTATGGAAATCTAATACTCTTATTGAGGTAGACGCTAACAGTAGCAAAATTTATTCGGTAATAAACTTAAAAGGCATCGACAAAACGAATGCAGTTTTAGTCGCAACCGTCAACAATCATTCCTTCAACTATTATCTTTCAAAACCAAAGGAATTGAAATTAAAACCTGCAGTGATTCAACAGTCAATACAAAAAACAGAAACCGGATTTAGGATTGAACTTTCAAGCACTTCTTTACAAAAGGATGTGTTCCTCTTTACAGACAGTCATGGCCATTTTAGTGATAATTATTTCGATTTACTACCAAATGAGACCATTACCATAGACTTTAAATCGGAAGCCACAGACCTAGAATTAAAATTGAAAAGCTTGAACATGTTTATAGATTAGACTTTGTTCCTTTTATCATTCTATCATTGCCAAAAATATCTTGTTTTAATTCGATATTGTCAAAATGGTGTTCTATGAGCAAATCCTTCATTTCTTTTCCTAAGTATTGATTAATTTCAAAATACAATTGCCCGTTAGGTTTTAGGGCTTCAGATGCCAATTTTGTTATTTGATTGTAAAATAACAATGCGTCTTCATCTTCAACAAACAAAGCCAAATGCGGTTCAAAGTTGAGCACATTTGCCTTCATTTCAGACTTTTCGAGTTCTCTAACATAAGGTGGATTCGAAACAATAACATCAAATTTTAAATCTTTAATATCCCAATTCAAAATATCAGCTTCAATACATTCGACTTCAACATCATTTAACTTGGCATTACGCTGTGCAACTTTCAACGCCGAGGTACTAACATCTAAAGCATGGACTTTTGCATTTACTAGGTGTTTAGCTAGTGACACAGAAATGCATCCACTCCCAGCGCCAATATCTAAAATAGAAATCGATTCACCTGATTCATTTTCCTTAACAATCCAATCCACCAACTCTTCAGTTTCTGGCCGTGGAATAAGTACCGATTCATTGACTTCGAAAGTGAGTCCATAAAATTCGGTTTCTCCCAAAATATATTGAATGGGCTCATAGTGTTGTAAACGTTCTATAGCTTCCTGGTATTTATCGTACTTTTTACCCGATACCTTCTGGTATAAATTCAAGGACACTTCAAACGGTTTCAGTTTTAAGATTTGCTCAGTCAACAAATTAAAAAACGAACCGATTTCTGTTTCGGGATAATAGCCAAGTAAAGCGTTATTAAAATAAGTACGAAGTGATTTTAGTATCATATAAGTTTTTTTATCATCCAAACACCACATGAATAATGCCCTGTATCTCCAAGAGGTTTGTCTAAATGTTGAAAACCGAAGCTTTCATAAATGTGTATTGCTGCTTTGAGTTGTGAAGCAGATTCTAAATAACAGGTTTCATATCCCAAATTTCTGGCTGCTTCTATACATTTTAAAAACAATTGCTTACCCAATCCTTTACCTCGAATTTTTGGTGAAAAGTACATTTTTTGAAGCTCACATATATTCCCATCAAAGTCTTTCAAATGTTTTATTCCTCCTCCTCCTAATACTTCAAAATCAGTCGCAATTACATAATACACCTCATCCTCGCCTCTATAAGATTCATACATAAAAGGCGTTTCCGCATCTTCATAAGCGGTACCTATTAATGGCAGACCATATTCTGGAAAAACAGCCTTAATAACCGCTTCAATTTGAAGATTGTCCTCTGGTCTAATTTCTCTAATAACAATATTATCTTTGCTCACTTTAATGTACTATTTTTGTACAGTGAAGATACACATAAATCTATTTTTCTATGATGCGAAACCTATTTTTATTATTAACAATCACTGTTTTTTGTACGAGTTGCAGCATTAAAGAAAAACCTGTGTTTCTAAGGGTTGAAAATATCGAGGTTTTAGATGCCAACCTTGAGCTCATAACTGTTAAAGCAGACGCTTTTTTTGAGAATCCAAATGATATAAGAGGCTCGCTAAAAAGTGATGAAATAGCAGTATTTGTTAATGATGTTAAAATAGCCAAAGTATCATCAGAAGATTTTAAAGTACCTGCAAAAAAAGAGTTCAGTATACCATTAACGGTTAATATTAGTACCGATAGTATCCTAAAAGGAGACTCTCAATCCATTTTCAGCAGCCTTTTAAATAGTGTTCTTAGTAAAAGTTTAAAAGTGCAATATAAAGGCGATATCGTTTATAAAACACTTGGATTCTCATACGCCTATCCTATTGATGAAACGGAAACTGTAAAAATTAAGTTTTGAGTCATAAACAATACATACAACGCTGTATTGAAATTGGAACGTTTGGATTAGGAACAACAGCTCCAAATCCAATGGTCGGTTGTGTTATTGTTCATAACCACAAAATTATTGGTGAAGGCTATACAAGTCCTTATGGAGGCTCTCATGCCGAAGTTAATGCCATCAATGCTGTAGAAGATAAATTGTTACTTTCTGAGTCTACACTTTACGTAACACTTGAACCCTGTTCCCATTTTGGAAAGACACCTCCTTGTAGTGATTTAATAATTAAGTATAAAATTCCAAATGTTGTTATTGGAACCATGGATACGCACTCTAAAGTCGCTGGAAATGGCATCGCTTCGCTTCAAAACAAAAACGTAAATATTACTGTTGGAGTTTTAGAGGACGCTTGCAAAATGCATCACAAACGCTTTTTTACATACCATAATAAACAGAGACCTTATATTATATTAAAATGGGCTCAAACATTAGATGGCTATGTTGCTCCTATTGAAAAAATCAAAAAAGAACCCGTTTGGATTACTAATGAAATATCGAGGCAATTAGTTCATAAATGGAGAGCTGAAGAACAAGCAATCTTAGTAGGGAATAAAACAGTAATGGAAGATAATCCATCGTTAACAGTTAGAGACTGGACGGGTAATAATCCTATTCGAATTATCATTGACAGCTCTAATAAATTATCTAAATCGTACGCCATTTTCGATAACGAAGCCGAGACAATATTAATTACGGCTGATGACATTACATCTGATGAAAACGCTACCAAGCAAATTTGTGACAACTTATTTCGAAGACAAATCAATTCTGTAATTATAGAAGGTGGTGCTCAAACAATTCAATCATTTATTGACACTAATTTATGGGATGAAGCTCGAGTATTTACTGGAAACATTAAGTTTGGGAACGGAATTAAGGCTCCTGAATTTTCAGGGCGAATAACCTCAGAACAACTCATATTTGAAGATCAACTAAAAATTTTTAATAATGATTAAAACCTTAATTTTCGATTTTGGTGATGTCTTTATCAATTTAGACAAACAAGGTGCAATGCAAACTGCACTTAATTTATTTGAATTTGATGAATTCCCAGAAGAATTACTTGCCGTCAATAGTTTATATGAACAAGGATTGTTGACCACAAGAGAGTTTTTAGAGTCCTATACTGATAATTTTCCAGAGCATTCTGAACAAGATATTATTAAAACTTGGAATTGTATCCTAAAAGATTTCCCAATACATCGCTTGGAATTCATTCAGCAATTAGCAAAAGAAAACAAGTATAAATTAATTCTGTTAAGCAATACGAATACACTTCATATTGATTGGATTATTGAGCATGTTCCGTTTTACAACGACTTTAAAGCAGCCTTTAATGCTTTCTATTTAAGTCATGAAATCCATTTGCGAAAACCAGATAGAGAAATTTTCGATTTTGTATTGAAAGAGAACTCGCTTTTACCAGAAGAAACCTTATTTATTGACGATACTGAAGAAAATATAATTGCGGCCAAAACAATGAGAATTCATACTTGGCAAATTGATCCAATAACAGAAGACGTCGTTAATTTATTCACAGCAAAAAAAGAGCTCTTTTGATATATTTACTTCTTAGTATTCTTGCTTCAACTTTAATTTTTATAACGTTTAAATTATTCGATAAGTATAATGTAAATACACTTCAAGCGATAGTAATCAATTATATTGTAGCCTGTGCATTTGGCGTTTTAAGCTACGAATCTCCATTAGATCTACAATCAATTGTTGGTGCGCCTTGGTTCTATGGCGCATTCGCACTTGGATTCCTATTTATATTTGTATTTAGTGTTATGGCATTAACAGCACAGCGTAATGGCCTTTCAGTTGCATCTGTGGCCTCAAAAATGAGTGTCGTAATTCCAATAGTATTTGGTATTTATGTCTATAACGAAAGTGCAGGTCTTCAAAAAACAATAGGAATCTTACTGGCACTCGTAGCAGTATATTTGGCTTCAGTGAAGTCTAAAACAAAAATTAAATTCAAAAAGAATTTATTGTTTCCTATTCTACTTTTTGTTGGCTCAGGTACCATTGATACCTCAATAAAATATTTGGAACGGACTTATGTAGGCGAAGATGGCATTCCGATATTCTCTGCTACTGTATTTCTATTTGCTGGAATAATTGGCGCTAGTATTCTTGTTGTTGAAATAATTAAGGGGAAGTTTAGTTTTGATTATAAAAGTATATTTGGTGGCGTGTTATTAGGAATAATTAATTACTATTCCATTCTATTTCTTTTGAAAGCCTTAAATTTTGAAGGTACCGAAAGCTCAACAATTTTTACAATTAATAATGTCGCTGTTGTGATGCTTTCAACAGTATTAGGTTTGCTTTTTTTCAAAGAACATATTTCAGGAAAAAATTGGATCGGTATCGTATTAGCCATCATATCCATATTTTTAGTGACATTTGCCTAAATGAAAGACACCTATAACACAATTACAAAAGCCTCAGAAGACGTCTTATTTAAAGATAAGAATAGTAAATTCTATGGCTATGCATTTCCGGTCTTAAATGAAGAGGCAATCAAGTTGCATCTTAATCAATTGAAAAAACAGCACCATTCGGCAAGACATTGGTGTTATGCGTATCAACTCGGAACTCAGGAATCGAATTATGTATTTAGAGCTAATGATGATGGCGAACCAAACAATAGTGCTGGCATGCCCATTTATGGACAAATCAAATCTTTTGAAGTTACCAATATTTTAATTGTGGTTGTGCGTTACTTTGGCGGTGTTAAACTAGGCGTTGGAGGTTTAATTAATGCGTACAAAACTGCCGCCCAAATGGCATTGGAACATTCAAAAATTATTGAAAAAACGATAACTGTAAATTACGTTGTTACTTTTGATTATAAAAACATGAATAAGGTCATGCGAATTATTAAGGAAAAGCAACTTAAAATTATAAATCAGAACTTAGAATTAAATTGTAAAATCACTATTTCGGTTCGATTAAAAGATGCAGACGCCATTTTTGAAGCATTTAATAATTTATACGACATAAAAATTACGAAGTTAAACGATTAATTTTGCAGTTTATCTAAAATATATTGTGGGCATCTGGTAGGCCTATTCCTTTTAATATCCATAAACACCAATCCAACAATCGCAGTTGTTATTATTTCACCTGCTTCATTTAATATTTCGCAATCAAATTCTATCGTTACAGAAGGTAGTTTTGATAATTGGGTTTTAACTTTTATAACATCGTCATAACGTGCCGGCTTTTTGAAATTTATTTGAAGTGAAATCACAGGCAACATCACTCCTTCTGCCTCCATTTCCTTATATGACAGCCCGAATTTTCTAAGCCATTCTATCCTTCCTATTTCAAAATACTGGGCATAATTTCCATGATAAACAATTCCCATTTGATCCGTTTCTCCATATCGAACTCGTAATTGTGTTTCATCGTATTTCGGCAAGTTTGGCATAATCTTTAGATTTTTTTTTGTACTTTCAAGCAGAATTAAACATGAGGAAAAATTTCTAGAAATTCAACACTTTTTGATTTTTTTTTTAAGAAATTTGTTCACATATTTGTCATGCTAAAAATGGTTCAAGAGAAACTCGAATTTCTCTTTTTTTTGCAAATTAACTAACAACACAAAATTAAACTTAGCGAATGGAATTAACTGCGCAATCGGTTTGGAGTAATTGTCTGTCATTTATAAAAGATAATATACAACCTCAAGCATATAAAACTTGGTTCGAGCCAATAGTAGCGGTTAAATTTTCTGATAATGCTTTAAGTATTCAAGTTCCGAGTAAATTCTTTTATGAATGGCTTGAAGAACATTACGTGAAAATTTTAAAAGTTGCCTTAACTAAGGAATTAGGAGAAACGGCAAAATTGGTTTACGTAATTAAAATGGAAAATACATATGGCAATAAACAGCCATTTACAGAACGGATTCCTAGTTCTAATAGAGGCGCTGTAAAATCTCAAGAAGTTGACGTTCCTTTTAATAACAAAAACCCTGAGCTTAAAAATCCTTTTGTAATCCCAGGGATACGAAATGTAAAAATTGAATCACAGCTTAATCCTAATTATAATTTTGAAAATTTCTTAGAAGGCGATTCCAATCGTTTGGCAAGAAATGCGGGCTTAGCAGTAGCAAATAAACCTGGTGGCACTTCATTTAATCCATTATTGATTTTTGGAGGTGTTGGATTAGGTAAAACACACTTAGCGCATGCTATTGGTATTGACATAAAAGATAAATACCCTGAAAAAACAGTTCTATATATATCAGCTGAAAAATTCACACAACAGTATATAGATTCAGTAAAAAAGAATAATAGAAATGATTTTATTCATTTCTACCAAATTATTGATGTATTAATTATTGACGATGTTCAATTCCTTTCTGGAAAGACTGGAACTCAAGATGTGTTTTTCCATATCTTCAATCATTTACATCAAAATGGGAAACAAGTTATCTTAACAAGTGATAAAGCTCCTGTAGATATGCAGGATATCGAGCAACGCTTATTATCTCGCTTTAAATGGGGTCTTTCAGCAGAATTGCAAACTCCAGATTTTGAAACTCGTGTGTCTATTTTGAAGAATAAACTATATCGTGATGGTGTTGAAATGCCGGACGAAATTGTTGAATACGTAGCGAAACATATAAAAACTAATGTGCGCGAATTAGAAGGCGCAATTATTTCATTAATCGCTCAATCTTCTTTTAACAAAAAAGAAATCACAGTTGGTCTTGCAAAAGAAATCGTTGAGAAGTTTGTAAAAAACACCAAAAGAGAAGTTTCTATCGATTATATCCAAAAGGTAGTTTCAGACTATTTCCAAATGGATGTAAGCACTTTACAATCTAAAACTAGAAAGCGTCATATTGTTCAAGCAAGACAATTGGCTATGTTCTTTGCTAAAAAATTCACCAAAGCATCATTGGCAAGCATTGGTTCTCAAATTGGAAAACGCGATCACGCTACTGTACTTCATGCTTGCAAAACAGTAGATAACCTTTCTTCTACCGATAAGCAGTTTAGAAAATATGTGGAAGATTTATCTAAAAAACTCTCCTTATAAAGATTTAAAATGACTAAAATTCTAATGGTATGTTTGGGCAATATATGTCGCTCTCCATTAGCTCATGGTATTTTAGAATCTCTTTTACCAGATACTGAATATTATGTGGATTCGGCTGGTACAGCAAATTATCATATAGGTGAAAGCCCCGACCATCGCTCAATAGAAGTTGCTAAGCTAAATAATATTGACATCTCAGGTCAAAGCGCTCGACAGTTTAAAATTTCAGATTTTGACACATTCGATATCATTTACGCGATGGACACTTCAAACTATGATGATATAACCAAATTGGCAAGAAACTCAAGCGACAAATCCAAAATAAAACTCATTTTAGATGCAAATGAAGGCCACTCTAACCAAAATGTTCCAGATCCGTATTATGGTGATTTCTCAAATTTTGAAACGGTTTTCAATCTTTTGAACACTTCTTGTCAAATAATTGCAGGTCAATTAAAACAATAATTCTATAAGAAAAGTTCTTAAGGACTAATTCAATTTTTTGTATTTTGTAAAAAATTGCTTCCAAAAAATTGTGTAAATGAAAAGTCTCGTATTGCTTATTATATGTCTCATTTGTATTTGTAGTTCCGCTCAAAATGTCGAATTACAGCTTTTTGCATCTGGCTTAACCAACCCTGTTAACGCTAAGCATGCGGGAGAGGATCGACTGTTTGTGGCTGAGAGAGCAGGATTGATTAAGATTGTAAACAGTGATGGAACTGTACTTCCTACTGCCTATCTCAATATCGATGCAAGCGTTATTAATACTGGTGGAGAACAAGGTTTGCTCGCCATTGCATTCCATCCAAACTACTCAAGTAATGGGTTTTTATATGTTAATTACATAGACAACAGTGGTAATACTATAATCTCGCGATTTACTAGAAATGGCACAAATTCAGCAGATCCTAATTCAGAATTAATTATATTAAATATCATGCAACCTTTTCCAAATCACAATGGAGGCGACATGCATTTTGGTTCTGATGGTTATTTATACATTTCTACAGGTGATGGTGGTTCAGGAGGAGATCCAGGAGATAGAGCTCAAAATTTAGCGGTGTTATTAGGTAAGATTTTACGAATAGATGTGGACAATGCTAGTAATGGCAATAACTACGCTATTCCGGTAGACAATCCATTTATTGCTGATGCAGGTGCTTTAGATGAAATTTGGGCATATGGACTTCGAAATCCTTGGAAATTTTCCTTCGACAGACAAACAAATGACATTTGGATAGCTGATGTTGGACAGAGTTCGAGAGAAGAAATTAATATGATGCCTTATTCGTCAAGTGGTGTAAATTATGGTTGGAGATGCTACGAAGGCAACTTACCATTCGACACAACAGGTTGCCCTGCAGTTGGCACCTTAACCTTTCCTATAGCCGACTATAATCATAGTGGGACTCCGTTTACGTGTTCGATTACAGGCGGATACAGATATCGAGGCACTACGCAAACCGGATTAATTGGACTTTACTTTTTTGCTGATTTTTGTAGTGATGAAATCGGTTATATTGAAGAAATTGGTCCTAATTTTATTTTAACTTTTGACGATCAATACCCTGGAAACGGATGGTCGGCATTTGCTGAAGATAACAGTGGTGAACTTTATGTCATTGGGCTAAACTCAGGTAATATTTTTAAAATAGTTGATGGAAACTTAAGTGTTACTGAACGTGATACACATAATATTAAAATCTATCCAAATCCATCAACAAACCAATTGTCCATTGATTTATCAAATTCTATTGATGACATCATCTCAATTCGTATTTTTGATACACATGGAAGAGAAACAATAAAATTTATTCCTAAAAACAATGAATTGAATACACTTTTAACTGATCAATTTTCAAAAGGATTGTATCTTGTTGAAATTATCAATTCCAAAGGTAACAAACAAATTAATAAACTTATTATCAACTAAATGAATACTCAATTTGGTAAATTATATCTTATACCTACTCGATTAGGAGACAATCCTCCTTTAGAAGTCTTACCGATATCAATTAAAAAAATAATAGAATTAGTAGACGATTACATTGTAGAAAACGAAAAAACAGCGAGGCGATTCATTAAAGTAATAAGCTCAAAAAAATCTCAGTCAGCCTTAGAATTAAAAATTTTAAACAAATATACTGAAGTAGAAGAGTTTACAAATTTTTTAGATCCTTGTAAAAAAGGAAAATCTATGGGTTTACTGTCTGAAGCTGGTTGTCCTGGTATCGCCGATCCTGGGGCTGATGTTATACAATTAGCACATCAAAATAATATTCAGGTAGTCCCTCTAGTAGGCCCTTCTTCCATAATTTTAGCTTTAATGAGTTCAGGGATGAACGGACAAAATTTCGCATTCAATGGTTACATTCCTATCGATAATCAAGAACGAAAGACTAGCATAAAGCGACTTGAAAGATTATCATATGAACAAAACCAGACACAACTTTTTATTGAAACACCCTACAGAAATAATAAAGTTCTAGAAGATATCATAAAGACACTTCAACCAAACACTAAATTATGTGTAGCTTGTGATTTAACACTGCCTTCAGAATATATAAAAACAATGACGATTCGTGAGTGGCAAAAAGAAAACATAGACCTTCACAAACGTCCGGCAATATTTATTATTCACAAATATTAATCTAAATAATGGCTTTAGCTTTTCTATCTGGAACGATTAAAGACGTATCATATCCAGAAAACTTTTTCATATAATATTTTACTGAAGAACCGTATGCATCTGAAAAATTAGAAGACCCATAACTTCTCAAAAATTTCTTAACGTTACCAGGACCTCCCAAATGAGCCGCAGCTAAAATTCCAGATTCAGTAATTAAAACACCATGAATAGATTCACCAACGAAACGTTTAATGTCTTTTCTAAGTATCCATTTATTTCGTTCGGCATTTGCAAGAAAAGCCTTTTCTTGTAACTCAGGATTAGATAGAAAATCATTAGCATTATGAATACCTATCATTTTCAAAGTTTCCTTTCCAAATTGATATTTACCGAGATATCCGTAAGTATTTACTCTAAAGTAATCTCCTCTAGATTCCTTAAAAGCCAAAGCTTCCTTAAATCCGATGAATGTTTTACCTAAATGAGGAAATAAATTGTTTCGAGTTTTGATTTCATTGCTAGCATTATCTGACAAAAAAGCAAGATCTTCTGAAACTGTGAAATCGAGATCAAGACCTTCCGTTGAGTACTTACTCAATTCCAAAGTCGAGTTCGAAAAAAGCGCTACTAATAGTACAGCGCAAATTGCAAGAGGGATAACGAAATAATTAGTGTTCTTATTTATCATAATAGCTAATTTTCTAAAACCAATGTTCCCAAAAAAATGGCCTTAATTTCAGCCTGCAAAGGTATAACTTTTTCTTAATTATTCAAAATAAGTCGATTAAGTGTCTTAAAAATAGATTCCGTGGAGCTTTATGCCTATTCTATCGTTGAACTCCAACGTCGGAAATGGCACCTTAATCATGTTAAAAACGTCGAAAATTGTCCTTAAAAAGTGAGAATTTGTTTTTATCCTAGACAAATCTACATCAAAACTTAAATATAATTGTCGTTGTCGCTGTTGATTTATAAATATGTTATTAACGTCACTGTTTTCTCCAGTAAGCATTCCTTCTGCTCCATAACCAATGGCAATATTAAACCATTTTGGCATCTTACTTTGCTTAAAAAAAGAATGTACATTAAAACTCAACCAATAGGTTTGTCCGTTATAATCTTTAAGAATTTCTTCCAAAATACCATTTCCCAGCATATCTGGACGTTCTGCCGCGAAACGCGTCTGATGAAATGAAAATTTCAATAGTATCCGTTGTTCTTTCCAAAGTAATTCTTGACCAACATACATACCCATACCTGCAGTATTTGCAATCATATCACCCCAAGAGAAACCCCATTCATTAGAAAATCCATCAAAAACTTCAACCGCGGTTAAAAACGTAAATCCCAGAGTAGCACCATAAATAAGTTGATTTTTTTTACTAACACCACTCCATTTTAAAACATCAGAACCAACCTTCCCCAACTGATATGATGAAAACACATGCCCCAATTTATCCATTTGAAGCCACTCATTATTATCATTTAAAGTATGAAATTTAGATCTTGGATAATCTTTATACCATAATTGATCTAGACCGACTAATGTAATTCCAGCAAGAGTAGCTTCGGAAATAATGACCGCATTCCGACGAGATTTATTTAGACTGTCGCTGGGTTTAAAGAAATTATGGGATTGTGTTTGAGAATAACAACATACACCAATAAAAAAGATCCCTAATGTATATTTTAGGCCTGCCTTCAAAATTATCTATTTACGCCCTGCTGATTAATCCAACGGATATATTCTTGTCTATTTCTATTATGTTGAGCCAATGATTTAGCAAACTTATGATATCCAAAGTTTTTTACATTTGCCACGAAATAAAAATAATCATGTTTTTCATAATTCAAAACCGCATCAATAGAAGAAATATCGGGCATAGCAATCGGCCCAGGAGGTAAGCCAGCATATTTATATGTGTTGTAAGGTGAGTCTAACTCTAGATCCTTATACAGCACACGTTTAATGATTTGCTTAAAATCTCCAGACTTTTCTTTAATAGCATAAATAACAGTAGGATCTGCTTGTAAAGGCATTCTAACTTTTAATCGATTGACATACACACCAGCAACTCGAGGTCTCTCATCAACTTTAGCCGTTTCTTTTTGAACAATAGAAGCCAATGTCATGACCTCGTTATGAGATAAATTAATAGCCTTGGCCTTTGCGTTTCTATTATCATTCCAAAAGCGATCATACTCGGTTAACATTCTATCTCTAAATTGCTCGCTAGACGTATTCCATTTAAATTCATAACTATTCGGAATATACATGCTTAAAGCGACTTTTTTATCAAAAGTAGATTTAAAGAAAAATGCCTTACTATTAAAAGTATTTATCAGTGAAGTACTGTCCGCTTCAATTTGTACGGCAATACGGCCAGCAAGGTCTTCTAAGGTTTCTTGATTATTAAAAGACACCATAATTGACATATTATTGATTCTAATAGAATTTATAATATCATTGTTGCTCATGTCCTTTTTTATGGCATATTTCCCTGCTTTAATATTTGATGTGTATTGTTTACGTTCTGCCAAAGCATCAAACTTATCAATATCCTCCAATAGAGGTAATAGTTGTTCTCTAATATCTTGATAAGTAGCGTTTGTTGGAATATAAATATAAGCGCGTTCATTATTAAATTTTGTGTTTGGCTTGAACATGGCACTATACACATAATTGGCAAAAAACGCTGCTATTATAATACCTATTATGGCAATAGCAAAGAGAATTTTTTTAATATACATTTAATTAATTCGTTGAAATAAATATTCACTTTTAAAAGAACCGTTTACTTTGTTCCAATCTTTTTTTAATCCTATTTTTTCGAAACCATGTGCTGTAAATAACTTTATACTCTCTTCATTATCTTCAGAGATATTACAAAACATTTGATGCAATCCCAAATAGGCATCACAATAATCAATAACTAGGTTTAAAGCTTCACTACCATAACCTTTTTGACGATCATTAGATTCTTTTATCAGAATGCCAATTCCCGCTCTACTATTGTTGAAATCAAAATCAAAAATATCAATAAGCCCTATTACTTTATTGTCATAACCAGAAATTACCAATCTTAATTGTTTGACCTCATAAATATCTTTATGAGAATGCTCTAAATATTGCTTAATTAAAAATCTTGAGTATGGTGTTTGTGTATTACTAACTTCCCAAAAATTTTCATCATTTTCAATGGCATATATAAAATCCAAATCTTCAGGTTCCAAAGCCCTTAAATAGATATGTTCTCCTTTTAAAGTTACCATTGTATCTCTCCTTTATATACTTGCTCTGTTGGACCTATCAGCCAAATATTGGAATATGAACCGTCACAGGCGTCGAATGTCACCTGTAATTCTCCACCTTTCGTATTCAAAGTCACTACGTTCTTTTCAGTCGCTCCAATATAATGCATCGCTAAAGCAACTGCAGTAACACCTGTACCACATGACAATGTCTCATCCTCAACGCCTCGCTCATAGGTTCTTACCGCAAAACCGGCGTCATTGATTTTAGAAACAAAGTTAATATTACAACCTTCATTTTTGTACAATTCTCCATATCGGATTTTAGAACCACTCATCTTTACGTCCATAGTTTGCAATTCTGATTCCATCTGTACATGATGTGGCGATCCTGTGTCTAAGAACACGTGTGTTCCACTCGATTCTATTTGACTTACATTCTGCATTTCCAATCGAACTACATTGTCTTCAATAATTGAGTGATGAATACCATCAATAGCCTCAAAAGTAGCCTTATCACTTACTACACCCAAATAATTTGCAAATGCCGTAATGCATCTTCCTCCATTACCACACATAGAACTCTGACGCCCATCAGCATTGTAATAGGTCATTTTAAAATCTAAGGTGTCATGATTTTCTAATAATATTAATCCATCTGCGCCAATCCCTAAACGTCTGTCACAAAGAAAAGAAATCTGTTTAATATTTTTCTTGTCGAAGCTTTCGTGACGATTATCAATCATCACAAAATCATTCCCGGTACCTTGGTATTTAAAAAAGTTGAGTTTCATATGTTTTGGCAAATATAGGAATATTACATGATTTAAGAGATGTTAAATCAGCGTTAAAACGGACGTTAAAAAGTCGTTAAAGTTGATTTGAAATTCAATAAATTTTTAAATTTAATCGTTATTTAATTATACATAAAACTGAAAAACATGAAGAAGATCTTAACATTAGTACTCGTTTCTGTCTTGGGCGGAGTCATTACATTATCTGCATATAAATTATGGTTTGACATAGATGTACCAATTAATTTGCAAACACAAAATGAACAACCCGTATTCATTCCAACTAATAATAAAACATTGAACACCAATCTAACAGACACAACTCAACCAAATTTTGTTAACGCTGCTGATAAAACCATACATGCGGTTGTTCATGTTAAGAATACGTCCTCAGCTAATGGGCCAACTACATTTGAAGATTTATTTTATGGACGAAGCTCGAAACGACCTCAAATAGGAACAGGAAGTGGTGTCATTATTTCTCCCGATGGTTACATAATTACTAATAATCATGTCATAGATGGATCTCAAGAACTATCAATAACACTTAATGATAATAAAATATATAATGCTGAACTTATTGGTACTGATGTTAAAACCGATATTGCCTTGTTGAAAATTGAAACTGATGAAGAATTACCTTTTATTACTTTCGGAAATTCTGATGATGCTCAAATTGGTGAATGGGTTTTAGCTGTTGGAAATCCTTTTAATTTAACGTCTACGGTTACGGCAGGAATTATAAGTGCGAAATCAAGAAACCTAACAGGTCAAAATACGCAATCATTTATACAAACTGATGCCGCTGTAAACCCAGGAAACTCTGGAGGCGCACTAGTAAATACTAATGGTGATTTAATTGGAATCAACACAGCAATATCCTCACAAACAGGTTCGTATATAGGGTATTCATTCGCTGTACCAAGCAATATAGCTAGAAAAGTTGTTGAAGATATAATGGAGTTTGGTGATGTTCAAAATGGTATTCTTGGCGTAAGAGGCGGTACTCTTAATAGTAAATCTGCTGAACAATTAGAAGTTAACACTTCTGAAGGTTTTTATATTAGTGATATTGAAGAAGATTCAGGTGCCGAAAAAGCAGGCCTAAAGCAAGGTGATATTATTAAGAAAGTAGATGAAGTTAAAATTTCAAAATTTGCAGACCTCAGTGGTTATCTAAGCACTAAACGCCCCAATGACGTAGTTAACGTCACCTTATTACGTGATGAAAAAGAAACCGTCATACCAGTTACTTTATTTAAAAATCAAACTACAATCCTTCCTATTGTTGGAAATTTAAAAAATGCAAAACCAGAAGATTTAGAAAAATTTAAATTAAATCATGGGGTAAAAATATCAAGACTTAATAGTGAATATTCAAACTATTGGAAACGTAATGGTATACAAGAAGGAAGTATTATAACTGTTATTAATGATGTGAAAATCAATTCTGTAGAGGATGTTGATAATGTCTTGAAAAAAAGAACACAAAATGAAGCATTGAGAATTGAAATTATTAACACGAATGGTGAAAAGGAACGGTTTAATTTCAGATAGCAAGTTTACAAAAAAACATATAAACCCTCTAAACTATTCTTGATTTAGAGGTTTTTTATTTTCTAAAAAAAGCCTTCAAAACGTTTGAAATGTGTTATTTTTGCACAAAATTTAAACATAACAACAACACACTAAATTGAACACAATGAGTTTAAATGAAACTTATGAAAAAGAATTAGCTTTTCAAGCAGATCGAAGAAAATCAACTGTAGAGTTTATTAAAATTGTAAGCGACCTATGGTATGATAAGTCTATAGAGTTAGTTGTTTTTAGAAATCAATTAATCGATAGAAATGTAAGTGAAATTTTAAACTTACATGAATACGCTAGAGCATTCGTGCAAAAACCAATTTCTATATTTGATTCGGTTGAAATTGCTCAAGCTATTAAATCCTTAGACCTTCCTCCTGCTAAATTAGACATTGGTAAATTAACCTATGAATTTCATTTAGAAGATCAAAAGCATAGCAATGCTACTGCTTTTGTTGCTGACAAATTAAAGGATGCTAGTAAAAATGAATCTATCAAACCAAAAGATGTTATTCTTTATGGCTTTGGAAGAATTGGTCGATTAGTCGCTAGAGAGTTAATGGCTAGAACTGGAAAAGGAAGTCAATTAAGGTTACGTGCAATCGTAACTCGAGGCGCTATAGATCAAACTGTTCTTGAAAAAAGAGCCTCTTTATTAAGAAATGATTCTGTTCATGGAGATTTTTCTGGTACTGTAATTGCCGATATTGAAAATAGCGCATTAATAATTAACGGAACTACAGTTAATGTTATATCCGCGAATGCTCCAGAGGATATTGATTATACAACTTACGGAATTAATAATGCTCTAGTAATTGATAACACAGGTGCGTTTAGAGATAAAGAAGCTTTAAGCAGACATTTAGCATCTAACGGAGTTGACAAAGTTTTATTGACGGCACCAGGTAAAGGTGTACCAAACATTGTGCATGGTGTAAATCATGCCGAAAACAATCCTGATACTGTAGATATATTCTCAGCTGCATCATGTACAACAAATGCAATTACACCTATTTTAAAGGCTGTAGAAGATTCTTTAGGAGTTATTAGTGGTCATCTAGAAACTATACATGCGTATACTAACGATCAAAACTTAGTGGATAATTTTCATAAAAAATATAGACGTGGACGTGCCGCTGGATTGAATATGGTAATTACTGAAACAGGTGCTGGAAGCGCAGTTTCAAAAGCATTACCATCATTTGAAGGTAAATTAACTTCAAATGCTATTCGCGTTCCTGTACCAAATGGTTCATTAGCAATTCTAAATCTTGAATTGGCTAATCCTACATCTGTTGAAGGAATGAATACCATTATGAAAAAATACGCTTTAGAAGGTGATTTAGTAGAGCAAATAAAATATGAAATGAGTGATGAACTTGTTTCAAGTGATATTGTTGGTAGTTCAGCTCCATCGATTTATGATAGTAAAGCTACAATTGTAAGAACAGATGGTAAAAACGTATTATTATATATTTGGTATGACAATGAATATGGCTATAGTCATCAAGTTATTAGATTAGCTAAATATATTGCCAAAGTAAGACGATTTACATATTATTAGTAGATTAACATCTAAACAATGGCAATCGATCGTATATAAAATAGCCTCACTTTTTGTGAGGCTATTTATTTTATATATTTACTATCATCATCAGAATTTGCTATATTGTTAAATATTAACCATATCAAATAACTCAACCAGAAATGAAATTTTTTAAAACTATTTTGTTCACTTTACTAGCTGTGCTCCTTTACACTTCGGTAAACGCCCAAGAAAATGACGAGGATAAGCTTTCATTAAATGAAGGTACAATAGACAATCAATTTGAATATGTTATACAAAAATCTAATAAGTATCAAGATTATAAAGTTGTAAAGCGCACATGGTTATATGCGTTAAAAGCACATACTTTAGATTCTTTAAAAGCAGTTCATAAAGCGTTGGGAGATACGCAAATAATTGTAGATACACAGGCTAAAGAAATTTCGAATTTAAAAAGTAACTTAACAAATACACAGACCACTTTAGATCAAACTAACATAGAAAAGGATAATATGGCTTTATTTGGTTTGCAAATGAGTAAGGGCAATTACAATGTATTGATGTGGAGTATAATTGGAGGCTTATTTGCGCTTCTTTTATTGTTTATTTATAAATATAAAAACAGTAATTCTATAACTAAACTGGCCAAACAATCGTTGGCAGAGACAGAAGAAGAATTTGAAGAACATCGTCGAAATGCGTTAGAACGTGAACAAAAAGTGAGACGTCAATTACAGGATGAAATCAATAAACAAAAAACAAATAGTTAAAAATATATTTGATATAATTAAAAGCCTGTAATTCATATACAGGTTTTTTTAGGACTATATTTCAAGTAAACCCTAATCAACCCGACTCTATTAGGTCCTAAATAGATCGCTTAATAGTGTCGTCTCTTAATAGCCTTCAGCTTTAAAATTTTAATATTCATCTTATTCTTTGCATCTTTGCAATTCATAATAAATACAAATGCGAATAGATATAATAACGGTTCTTCCAGAACTCCTTAAGAGCCCATTTGAAGCTTCAATTTTGAAACGTGCCATCGCGGCTGAATTAGTTAGTGTACATTTTCATAATTTAAGAGATTATACAACTGACAATTATAAGTCTATAGACGACACTCAATTTGGTGGTGGTGCAGGAATGGTGATGATGATTGAACCCATTGATAAATGTATATCTCAATTACAATCTGAACGTTCATATGATGAAATCATTTATATGACTCCTGATGGTGAACGCCTTAATCAAAGTATAGCAAATCAAGTTTCACTTAAGGAAAACATTATCATCTTATGTGGTCATTATAAAGGTGTGGATCAACGCGTGCGTGATAAATTTATTACCAAAGAAATTTCTATTGGTGATTATGTCCTTTCTGGTGGTGAGCTAGGTGCTGCTGTATTGTGTGATGCTATCATAAGATTAATTCCTGGCGTTTTAGGAAACGAAACTTCTGCTTTAACCGATTCGTTTCAAGATAACTTGTTAGCACCTCCGATTTATACAAAGCCTAGAGAGTATAAAGGAATGAAAGTCCCTAAAGTTCTTTTTAGTGGAAACTTCCCTGAAATTGAAAAATGGCGGGAAGACCAAGCATACCAACGAACAAAAGAGCGTAGACCAGACCTTCTTGAAGATTAATCTTCTATAATTCAGGTTGTTTTGCAATGAAAATAAACTCCAAAAAATCAGTAATATTCATTGGATGTTATGAATTAATCCCTATTTTTGCACCCAATTTCGGATTAACCTCTGGCGATGTACGTGAATGTTGATTTGAATTAATTATAAAACTTAAACAAAATGAATTCTTTAGTAAACTTTGTACAAGACGAATTTGTAGAGAAAAAAGACTTTCCTGAATTTGCAGCTGGTGATACGATTACAGTATACTATGAAATTAAAGAGGGAAATAAAACACGTACACAGTACTTTAAAGGTGTCGTATTACAACGTAAAGGAGCTGGAAGTTCTGAAACGTTTACAATCAGAAAAATGTCAGGAACTATTGGAGTTGAGCGTATCTTCCCAGTAAATCTACCTGCGCTTCAAAAAGTTGAAGTTAATAAAAGAGGTAAAGTTAGACGTGCAAGAATCTACTATTTCAGAGGTCTTACTGGTAAAAAAGCAAGAATCAAAGAAAAAAGATACTAGTCGAAATTCGATAATCTTATATAAAAGCCTTGACAGATATTGTCAAGGCTTTTTTTATTAACTTTTGTTGATAACTACGGTTCATAAGTGGTTGATATCTAATCGCTTGAATTATTTGATTTTGATAATTGATACTATACTTTAGTAAAAGAATTAAGCAACTGCCTTCGGGTTGGCTCTGATGTCAGCATCAGATTTATGCAAGATTTGATAAAGTAACGTTCTTTATATAATTGTTTTTTGAGGTTTTGATGAACCATGTGTATGCATGTGTAAAACAGAGAGACCATGAAACTTAAGATGATGTTGAATGTTTAGGCAGTCGAAATTTGAAGAAGTTGAAAGCTTGGAAAAAGTAGTTAAAACGAAAGTGGACGCGAAAAGGAGAAGCAATGTTTAGGAAGTTAGGTGACGTGAAAACGAAATTTAAAAGAGAATACATCAAGAAAAACGATTAATAGAAACAAGGAGCAGCAGGTCAATACATTTTGAAAGTTGCGAGATGTTTCGTTGAAATAGTAAAACTTGAACCGAAAAAGAATGAGGGAATGAGAATTCAGCTATTCTTAATTTAGCAGCAATGTTAAATAGGTCACGTGAAGCCGTTTCAAAGAAAGCCATGTCAGAGTAGTTTTACTACCGTGATATGGCTTTTGTTTTTTATAATCATAAAAAAGAATTTAAGAATTGCTATTAATTAACCATTAAAAATGCAAAATCCTTAATCTAAAGATTACAAAATTGTTCACATTATAAATTCAAGCTTCTATATCATTGCGACATACCAAAAACAACTTGTTTTTCGTATATTTGCTAGGCTTAAACTTAAAGCATTCTTACTAAATAAATTCAAATAATACATGGCAAACCAATCGACTATCATTTACACTAAAACAGACGAAGCTCCTGCTTTAGCAACACATTCACTTCTTCCAATTGTAAAATCATTTACAGCATCCTCTGGCATAAATATTGAAACTAGAGATATTTCTCTTGCCGGACGTATTCTTGCCAATTTTTCAGATGTACTAACAGAAGATCAAAAAGTGTTAGATGCATTAGAGGAGTTAGGTACTCTTGCAAAAAGTCCTGAGGCCAATATCATAAAATTACCAAACATTAGTGCTTCAGTACCTCAATTAAAAGAAGCCATCGCAGAATTACAAGCGCAAGGATATCCCTTACCAAATTTTCCGGATGACCCAATATCGGAAGATGAGAAACGCGCTAGAGGACGATATGATAAAATAAAAGGAAGTGCCGTAAATCCTGTTCTTCGAGAAGGGAATTCAGATAGACGAGCACCGAAAGCCGTGAAAAATTTCGCTAAAAAGAATCCGCACTCTATGGGAGCCTGGTCGTCTAGTTCAAAAACACATGTATCAACTATGGAGCATGGTGATTTTTGTCATAATGAAAAATCAATAACCATTGAAAATCCTACAGATGTAAAAATAGTACATGTTGATACTCTTGGAAATTCTAATATACTAAAAGCCTCTACTCCACTGCTAGCAGGTGAAATAATTGATGCAGCCGTAATGAGTAAAAACGCGCTCGTTGAATTTTTAAAAGCACAAATTGAAGATGCAAAATCCAGCGGTGTTTTGTTTTCATTACATATGAAAGCAACTATGATGAAAGTTTCAGATCCTATTATATTTGGTCATGCTGTTCGCGTTTTTTTTGCTGATGTATTTGAAAAGCATGCTGGAATATTTAGTGAAATTGGTGTAGATGTTAATAATGGTTTTGGCAATTTAATTGGAAAACTTCAAGATTTATCTGAAGAAAAAAGAAACTCCATTTTAGCAGATATAAAATCAGCGCTTGAGACAGGACCAGATTTAGCTATGGTAAATTCAGACAAAGGAATTACCAATCTTCATGTCCCTAGTGATGTGATTATTGATGCTTCAATGCCTGCGATGATCCGAACTTCTGGTCAAATGTGGAATGCAGACGGAAACCAACAAGATACAAAAGCAATTATACCAGATAGCAGTTATGCTGGAATTTACACGGCAACTATTGATTTCTGCAAGCAACATGGTGCCTTCGATCCAACAACTATGGGAACAGTACCAAATGTTGGTCTTATGGCTCAAAAAGCAGAAGAGTATGGGTCTCATGACAAAACCTTTGAAATTGCATCAAAAGGGAAAGTACAAATTATCGATGCTTCTGGAACTATACTTATAGAACACAATGTTGAAACTGGAGACATTTGGAGAATGTGTCAAGTAAAAGACGCTCCTATTCAAGATTGGGTAAAGTTAGCAGTAACTAGAGCAAAAGCAACGGGTACACCAACCGTTTTTTGGTTAGATGAAGATAGAGCTCATGATGCAGAATTGATAAAAAAAGTAAATCAATATTTACAAAACCACGATATTTCAGGATTGGATATTAGAATTTTATCTCCAATTAAAGCGACTCAATTTACACTAGAACGTATTAAAAATGGAAACGATACAATTTCTGTTACTGGTAATGTTTTACGCGATTATTTGACAGATTTATTTCCGATTTTAGAATTAGGTACTAGTGCAAAAATGCTATCTATAGTACCATTAATGAATGGTGGCGGATTGTTCGAAACTGGAGCAGGTGGATCAGCACCAAAACATGTGCAACAATTTGAAAAAGAAAATCATTTACGTTGGGATTCATTAGGTGAATTTTTGGCTCTGGCGGTTTCCTTAGAACACTTTAGTGAGGTAAACTCTAATCCAAAAGCTAAAATATTATCAGAAGCATTAGATGATGCTACAGAAAAATTATTAGAAAATGGAAAATCTCCATCGAGAAAAGTTAATGAATTAGATAATAGAGGAAGTCATTTTTACCTTGCACTTTTTTGGTCTGAAGCATTAGCGAATCAAGATAAAGATACCGAATTAAAAACTCAGTTTTCTGAAATCCATAAAGAATTACTAGCGAATGAACAAAAAATTGTGGGAGAATTGAATTCTGTTCAAGGTCAGAAAATGAATATTGGTGGTTATTATGAGCCAGAAGAAACATTGACTTCACAGGCAATGAGACCGAGTCAAACTTTTAATACGATTATAGATTCAATCGCATAACAAAATCCAGAAAACTCCTTATTTTTATAAGGAGTTTTTTATTTTTATTATATGTCATTTATAAAAACCACAGAAAAAGATTCTAATTACAATCATTTGGAAAAAATGACTGTCAATGAACTTCTTTTAAATATTAACACTGAAGATAAAACGGTGCCATTGGCTGTTGAAAAATCACTTCCACAGATTGAAAAATTAGTAGATGTAGTTGTTTCAAAATTAAAATCTGGTGGCCGTTTGTTTTATATTGGAGCAGGTACAAGTGGTCGCCTCGGAATATTAGATGCTTCTGAATGTCCACCAACATTTGGAGTCCCTCACGAATTAGTCATTGGTTTGATTGCTGGAGGAGATTCAGCCATCAGAAAAGCAGTTGAATTTGCGGAAGATTCTACAACTCAAGGCTGGCAAGATCTATTAGAACATAACATTAATTCTAAAGATGTTGTTATCGGTATTGCTGCATCTGGTACTACACCATATGTCATTTCAGCTCTTGAACAATGCAATCAAAATGCAATCGTTACTGGTTGTATTACTTGTAATCATAAAAGCCCGTTATCAAATACTGCACAATTCCCAATTGAAGTTATTGTTGGTCCAGAATTTGTCACAGGTAGTTCAAGAATGAAAGCTGGGACTGCACAAAAGCTAGTGCTCAATATGATCTCTACTTCCACTATGGTTAAATTGGGAAAAGTAAAAGGCAATAAAATGGTGGACATGCAACTTAGCAATAATAAACTCGTGGATAGAGGTCTGAAAATGATTATGTCTGAGCTCAATATATCAGAGCTAAAAGCACAAATTCTTTTAGATAAATACAAGAATGTTCGTTCAGCAATTAAAAATTATAAAAGCGATGGAAACTAAACGAACAAATAAAGATATTCTCTATAAAGGTGTTAAAAAAATGGGCATATCACTAGCATGCATGTTTTTAGGCCCTACTCTATTTTATGTTGCTTTTGCTAACGATGAAAAACCACTTTATATTCCTATATTGATAGGTGCAGCAATTATTTGTGGACTGGCAATTTTCTTTGCATTTAAAGGACTTAAAACAATTATGGATAGTCTTTTTAATAAATAACATTGATCAACTTATTTAATGAATCAAGTTTGATATAGTAAATAGCATTCTAATTACCAGCGTTTTACTGGTATTAAATTAGAGTTTTCGTATTTTCTTCATTAACTTTACGAATAGCTATTAATTTCAACTTCATTAAAGTGAGACTTCTATTTGTTTTCATATGTCTTTATATGAACACTATGTTATTTTCTCAATCTTACGTAGAAAATGATTCACTTAGTAATTATCCAGATAAACGAATTGCATTTAGCCATTTATCAATTGAAGATGGACTTTCACAAAATAGTGTTCTTAGCATGGCCCAAGACAGTATTGGTTATATGTGGTTTGTGACTCAAGATGGTTTAAATAGGTATGATGGTCGTTCTTTTAAAACTTATAATAAACAGTTCGAAGATATTACAAGACCCAAATTTAGTCGGTTAGGAAAAATCTATATTGACAATCAAAATAAGTTATGGATAATTACCAATTCGGGTAAATTAGAATTGTATCAACCTAAAACTGATAGCTTTCTTTCCATTAAAAAATTTAAAGATGTAAGTACCATTTTTCAAGATAAATATTATAACACCTATATAGGCACTTATGGCAATGGCCTTTTTAAAATTGACAAGGTAACTAAAGACACAACTCAGTTGTTTAAACCAAAAGATTTAAATAGAATAACTTATGATTTCTATCAGCTTGATGATGACATAATTATTGCTACTTCTGGTACAATTTTAAAATTAAAACAAAATAACCAGTATCAAAGCTTAATTAAAAATGGTAATAATGACATCCATTATAGCACAATCGAACAAACTCAAGACAGGACTCTTTGGTTTGGCAGTTATGGTTATGGCATTTATTATTTAAAGTCTGATGATAATAAAGTTCATACACTTGAAAAAACGAAAAATTTTAATATTCCGAATGATCTAAACATTGAAGATCTTCTTGTTGACGCCAAAAACCGCCTATGGATTGCAAGCTATGGTAATGGTGCGTATTTACTAGATTTCAGCAATAACAAACTAACTAACTTTCAAGAAAACAAAACCGATCCTTTTGCAATACACTATAATGATATGTTATCGCTTTATAAAGATAACACAGGTATAATTTGGTTGGGCAGTGATGGTGCTGGCGCAAGTTATTACGACCAGCATTTAATTAAATTCAATGTGTTAACGAATAAGCAAATGCCAAAAAACGTTAACATTGATGTTGTAAGAAGTATCTGCACAGATAACGAAGACAATTTGTGGATTGGGACATCTGGCAAAGGATTGACTTTTATTAATAACAAAAAAAATATCTATAAAACAGTATCTACAAATAACTCTGATTTAGCAAGCAATAGAATTATTAGTTTATGCTACTCTGGAAACGCATTGTGGATTGGGCATCAAGGATATGGATTAAATATTAAAGAACAATCGGGTGAATATAAATACTTCCCAGCCATCTCCAATTATACTATTTGGCGCATATATTCACAAACACCTAATCGTAGCTGGCTATGTACTGAAAATAAGGGTTTGATTTTATTTGATAAATCAGAAGGCATTATTGAAGTATATAATACTGGTAATTCAGCTTTAACCACTAACAACATTAAGACAATTGCACAGGGAAATTCTGATATCTTATGGCTTGGAACTGAGAACCATGGCGTGTTTAAGCTTAATCAAAAAACAAAAATAATATCCAAATTAGAGTCCATAAACGAGCCACTGAAATCTCTACTTTATAAAGACAATATTTTATGGGTTGGCACATATGGCAAGGGTCTTTTGAAGTATAATACAAAAACTAAAAAATTAATAAATTACACTACTAAACACGGATTACCAAATAATGTAATCTATGGTATTTTAAGTGATAATAATAATCTTTGGTTAAGTAGTAACATAGGATTGACTAGATTTAAGTTAACTCATGACACTGAAGAACCGATTATTGAAAATTATGACAATTATGATGGTTTGCAGGCTTTAGAATTTAACACAGGAGCATATTACAAAGCAACTAATGGCGTCCTGTATTTTGGAGGATTAGATGGTGTTAATTGGTTTAACCCAAGTCAAATTTCATTAAACATGGTTAAGCCTAAAACAATAATTTCTAAACTCGAAATATTCAGTAAGGACGAACCTTTAATTCAAAATAGCACCTATAAATATAATCAGAATACCGTAACATTTACGTTTTCTAGTCTGCATTTCTCACAACCTGAGCGTAATTTATTTAAATATAAACTTGAAAATCATGACAACCAATGGCAAGAATCTGGTAATATCAACACAGCGCATTATACCAATTTACCACCAAATGATTATAATTTTAAAGTAATCTCCAGCAATTATGACGGCTTGTGGAATGAAACACCTGAGATTTACAGCTTTACAATTTTGAAGCCTTGGTACTTAACAATTTGGGCTAATCTTATTTATGGATTACTCTTATTATTTTCTATACTTTTCATTTATAAATATCTGAAATGGCGTTGGTACATGAAAATGCAATTATCATTTGAACATGAAGAAACTGAACGATTAAAAAAACTAGATAAATTTAAAACTAAATTATATACTAACATCTCACATGAATTTAGAACACCATTAACTTTAATTTCTGGCCCTATCGAAAAACAACTTTCTAGAGCAAAACTTTCAGAAGAAGATAAAGAAGAACTAACACTCGTTAAACAAAATGCAAATCGATTGTTAAATCTGGTAAATCAAATGCTCGATCTATCAAAAATTGAATCAGGGAATTTAAAATTAAAAGTATCTGAAGGCAATCTTAGCATGCTTTTAAAACAATTGGCATTGGCATTTCAATATAAGGCAAGAGATAAACAGATTAAATTTTCCTATCAAATTGAGACTATAGAATCGGCTTGGTTCGATAAAGATGTCATTGAAAAGACCGTTTCAAATCTATTATCAAATGCCATTAAATACGCTCCTAAAAATGGGATTGTAACTTTTGATGCCGTGTCACAAGAAGGCCAATTAATTATAACCGTTATAAATAATGGAACTATTTTATCGAATACCGATTTACCTAAACTCTTTCAGAGATTTTACCAGGCAAATAAAAAAAATGATGGCGCAGGTATCGGATTATCACTAGTTAAAGAATTGGCAATTTTATCGCATGGTAATATTATGGCTCATATTATGAATGAAGACGATATACAATTTACCATAACGCTTCCAATTGAAAGATCTTATTATAACCAAACTGAAATTATTCATAAAAAACATAATAGTATTGAGCAAATTGTAGAATTAAATGAGACTGATTCTTTAAGTGAAATAGAAGGTTCAGCAGCAATAAAAAAGGACCTACCAGTATTACTAATTGTTGAAGATGATTCTGATATAAGGCAGTTTATTCGTTCAAATTTCAAATTACAATATAAAATCTTAGAAGCAACTAATGGTAAACAAGGAATTACTATAGCAATAAAAGACATTCCAGATATTATAATTAGTGATATTATGATGCCAATTGCTGATGGTATTGAACTCTGCAACACATTAAAGCATGACCAACGAACAAGTCATATTCCTATCATTTTACTTACAGCAAAAGTTGGAGAGAAAAATGAAATAGCAGGTCTTAAAACTGGAGCAGATGATTACATAACTAAGCCTTTTACTATTGAAAAATTGAGAATTAGAATTGAAAAATTGATTCAATTAAGACAACAATTACAAGAGCGCTATAGCCAATCTTTTAAATTTCAATCTAGAGAAATTGAAATATCATCCATCGAACATCAATTTTTAGTACGTCTTCAAGATGTTTTAGAAACACACATCACAGAACCAGATTTTAATGCCGAAACATTCAGTAAAAAAATGCTGATGAATAGAATGCAATTACATCGTAAATTAAAAGCATTAACAAAATTGACAACCAGCGAATTTTTACGTTCACATCGTTTAAAACTCGCCATGGAACTCTTAGAAAAATCGGATGCTACTGTTTCAGAAATCGCTTACCAAGTTGGATTTAACACACCTTCATACTTCATTAAATCATTTAAAAAAGTCTATGGTTGTACGCCTAACGAGTACATCATTAATTTGTAAATAAAAACAAAGTGTTACATATCTTCCATGCTTTGTTACAATAGAAATACCATTAGTTAGCATACTACAATAAATTTGTTGCAAAGCAGATCATTAAAATGCAAATTATGGAAGCAATAAATATTCTCTATTGGAGAACTGGTCGAATGGCTAAAGGTATTATTATCATAATTCTATTAATCCTTGTCACGCATAATGTTTCAGCCCAACAAGGCATCAACTACAAAGCCCTAATAAAAGATGGTAGTGGCAATGTAGTAGCGAGCCAAAGCATTACGGTTCAGTTTCAGATATTACAAGGGGCTGGTATGACCAATGTCTATCAGGAAACCCACTCACCCTCTACCGATGCCAATGGTATTGTGATTGTTAATATTGGTGAGGGCACAACCACTGATGATTATACCATTATAGATTGGGGTAGTGATGACCATTTCTTAAATGTACAAATAAACACAGGTGGCGGATTAACCGATATGGGTACTACACAGTTTATGGCAGTACCTTATGCTTTAAATGCTGCTAATGCAGCCTCTAAAATAGATGATTTAAATGATGGGAAATCTGATAGTGATGGAACGGAAAATGGTTCATCTTTATTTCTTGGAATAGATGCAGGTTTAAATGATGACAGCTCAGACAATAAAAATGTTGGTGTTGGATTTGAAGTCCTAAAAAACAATACAACAGGAATGAACAATAGTGCTGTTGGGTGGCAAGCCATGACTACAAATACCACAGGATATAATAATATGGCCATTGGTTTTCAGGCACTATTAAGTAACACTACAGGATATAGTAATACGGCTTCTGGAATGTCGGCACTTAAAAACAACACTACCGCTTCAAGAAATACTGCCTTTGGATCTTCCGCCTTATTTAACAATACAACAGGCGGATCCAACACTGCTATTGGCTTTTCAGCACTTTTCAATAATTCGACGGGGATCTTTAATACGGCAATTGGACGTTCGGCTCTTAATTTTAATACATCTGGAAATCATAATACCGCTACAGGCTATCAGTCCTTATTGAATAATACAATCGGGATTTATAATACTGCTAATGGATCAGCTTCACTTTTAAGCAATACCTCAGGAAATAATAATACAGCTCAAGGTTATAGATCACTTTTATTTAACAGTACCGGAAATGACAACTCGGCAATCGGTTACCAAGCACTTTACAGCAATACTACTGGAGCCAATAATACAGCTAATGGTAGTCAAGCACTTTATGGTAATACTATAGGAACCAATAATTCGGCAACTGGAATTTTAGCACTTTACAGTAACACCATAGGGAACAACAATACGGCAACAGGTTCTGCCGCTCTTTTAAGTAATACTGAAGGATTAAATAACACGGCTAATGGAAAAAGTACACTTTATAGTAACACCATAGGAAGCAACAATACTGCTAGTGGTTATAATGCACTTTTTAATAATATTGAAGGATTCGATAATACCGCAAATGGATATCAAGCACTTTACAATAATACATATGGAACAAGGAATACAGCTAATGGCGTTGAAGCTTTGTATAGTAACACAACATCAAGTCATAATACAGCCATGGGTTATCAATCGCTTTATTTTAATACTGGATCGGGTAACACAGCTACGGGTTATCAAGTGCTTTATAATAATACAACTGGGGGCTCTAACACTTCAAGCGGTAAATTTTCACTGTATAGCAATACTGAAGGAAGCTTTAACACCGCAACCGGATATTATGCACTTAATAGTAACACTACAGGAGATAATAATACCGCAAATGGATATTATGCTCTACGGCTAAACACGACAGGAAAAAATAATACTGCAACTGGATTCGAAGCGCTTTTTAGCAACACAACTGGCCCTTATAATACCGCAAATGGATATAAATCACTACGAAATAATACTTACGGAGATTTTAATACAGCATTAGGTTATTTATCACTTTTCAACAACACCACAGGGCATGAAAACACAGCCAATGGAGCTTATACGCTTTGGAAAAATATAGATGGGGTAAGAAATACGGCCAATGGTTATGGAGCACTTACCTACAATATTACAGGAGATAATAATACCGCAAATGGATATTATGCTCTTTATTCTAATACTTCAGGAGAGCAAAATACTGCTACTGGATCTTTTGCACTAAATAGCAACACCATTGGAATAAGAAATACGGCTACTGGTTATGGATCACTTCATGATAATATTTCAGGAAATTATAATCAAGCAAATGGTTATGAAGCCTTACATGAAAACACTACAGGGCTTGAAAACACAGCAAACGGATACCAAGTGCTTTACTATAACACTACAGGGAGAGGTAATACGGCAAGTGGTTTTGGAGCGCTATTAAGTAGTACTACTGGAGACTATAATGCAGCTTACGGTTACCAGGCTCTTTTTAACAATACGAATGGGTTTTCTAACACAGCTAATGGAAGCTATGCGCTTTTCAACAACAGTGTAGGAGATCAAAATACTGCAAATGGCTATAAAGCGCTTTACAGTAGTAATAGTAGTAATAGAAACACAGCCATTGGCTATTATGCACTTTATAGCACAACTACTGGGTATTATAACACAGCAACAGGTTATAATGCGCTTAAAAATAATATCGATGGCTACGAAAATGTTGCAACGGGTTATCAAGCTCTTCACAATAATACATCTGGCTATTGGAATACTGCCAATGGATTTAAAGCACTTGACAATAATACTTCAGGAAGTTTTAACACTGCCAATGGTAAAGATGCACTTGGTCTTAATACTACAGGAGTACATAACACCGCAAGTGGTTATACAGCTCTAGTGAGCAATACCACAGGTAATTTGAATACTGCAAATGGTGTTAGTGCACTTGGGAATATCACAACAGGGAGCAATAATATAGGAATAGGATATACAGCTCAAGTTCCAAATAGCACTGGAGATAATCAAGTTCGCATTGGAAATACAAATATTACATATGCAGGCGTACAAGTGGCTTGGGATGTTACTTCCGACAAAAGGTGGAAAGACAATATAAGAGAACTCCCATATGGTCTTGATGTTTTAAAACAGTTAAAACCCGTTGATTATGTGCGAAAAAACAATGAACATAAAACTCGTGAAATGGGGTTTATTGCTCAAGATGTAGAAGCTCTTTTAACCAAAATAGGCTATAAAGATCAAGGTCTTTTGCATAAAGATGATAAAGGATATATGAGTCTCCGTTACAACGATTTTATAGCATTATTAACTAAAGCAATACAGGAGCAACAGGAAATTATAGATAGTCAAGAATCTGAGATAAAATCTTTAACTGCAGAACAGCAATCTACAAATAATCGTCTTATTAAAATTGAAGCATTACTACTTAATACAGCAGGAAAATGAACATACTAAAACACATCGCAACCACACTAGTCATGTTGCTAGCAATTAGCATCACAGCCCAACAAGGCATCAATTACAAAGCACTAATAAAAGATGGCAGTGGCAATGTAATAGCGAGCCAAAGCATAGATGTTAGGTTTACTATTATTGCAGATACAGGACCTACCAATGTATACACCGAAACACATACAGGAACAACAACAGATGCCAATGGTATTATCATACTTATTATAGGAGATGGCACAACAACAGATGTCTTTACAGATATTGCATGGGGAAGTGACATACACTCCTTAAAATTAGAGATAGATATAGAACAAGACGCCTCTTTTGTAGATATGGGCACAACTCAGTTTATGGCGGTACCTTATGCTTTAAATGCTGCCAATGCTGCCTCTAATATAGACGGCTTAATTGATGGCAAATCTGATGCTAATGGCTCTTCATTATTTCTTGGAATTGATGCGGGCTTAAACGATGATGGAACAAATAATGGAAATGTAGGTGTAGGCTTTAAGGCACTTTATAATAATACTATTGGCGATGCAAATACAGCAAATGGACGTCAAGCACTTTATTCTAATATAGATGGATATTGGAATAC